>Ga0224524_1000034_pt1 | contig 56479 bp, 38 predicted proteins | sample CFST75metaG_FD_179895 | JGI IMG/M metagenome (GOLD analysis project Ga0224524, IMG submission 179895) | Peat soil microbial communities from Stordalen Mire, Sweden - C.F.S.T75 | ecosystem: Environmental > Terrestrial > Soil > Wetlands > Peat | place: Sweden: Norrbotten County, Stordalen Mire... | reverse complement strand
ATTCTCCCATGCTTAAAAAAAGAAGACCGACTTTTAATTCGGTGTCATCTCATTTGGATATAACCCCGACGGTTCTTGCCATGTTGCGCAAACATTACGGACTCGAAATCAATTCTGTTGCACCCTGGCTGGGTAGTGATATTGATACCAACTGTACATTCAGGAACATCCATATCCTTCCTTTTATTCTCAACAATAAGGAGATCCCGGAATATCTGAATCATTTGTACTACATTAATCCAGACGGAGTGTCGATATTACAGTCGGATTTCTGGCAGAAAGGAATCAATGATTCCAAAGCCAGGTCGGAACTAAACCAGGAACTGGAAGATTTTAAAATCCTGAATATTTATACCGCAAGACAAAACAAACTGATTCCTCCGGAAATGTATTTTAAAAAGGTACTTACCAGCGATACGGTAACACTCTCCAAACTCCTTCCTTTTGATCCGGGCGATTCAACCTGGGAATGGAAAAACTTCTTCAACCGGGTTCCGTTGAATTCAAAATTCAGGCTTCTTAAACTGGAGATTTCGGTTGATTTCATGATCTCCAGACCCTTTTCAGGCAAAGCCCCATTGGTAATTTTCGATCTCCTTGGAAAGGAAGGAAAACGGGTTTTATGGCAACCTTTTGAATTTTCCCCGGATTCGTTAAAGACTGCAAGGCCGGGTAAGTGGAAAACCGCCAGCATTTATGAATACATCGATGTGAGCTACCTGTATGAAGCTGATCCATATTCCCTGATGCTGTACATCTGGAACCGTGATCATTTTATCATGAGGATTGCGAACCCGAAGGTGAAAATCATCGGCTTCTTTTAACCTGAAATAATTATCAGTAATCTTCGGCTACCAACAGCACTTCAACAGTAATATCCTTCCTGGTTTCCCTGATAATGGAATCTTTTATTACAGGATCGGTCGAATCGAGGTACCACAATAATTTATTCATCTGCGGGAACCATTTCTGCATAAAACCGTGTTGGTCGTAATATCCCGAAATCGTCCTGATCCCATACGGTGATGTGTTTTCATCAATAAAATTCCTGTATGATAGTTCTTCTTCCGGAGTTATTGCGGATGGATCAAAAGTGGGAATGTAGTAACTGGTGCAAAAGTTAAGGGTATCGAATTTCATCAGACTCGAAGGACTGGATGATTCAACGACGATGACCTTTTTGTCGAGGCCAAAGTTTTGACGGATCCTGAGCAGTTCTAGCAAAGCCAAATCTTTGTTATCGGCATCGAGATTTTTAAAATCAAGCCAGTAGCCCAACCGGCCCGGATCGGTTATAGCGTTGAGCCAGGCAGAAAAAGTAAGAGTCGAAGTATCGGTGGCATCATGTTTAACAAGGAAAGTCTTAACCGTTGTATCATAATGCACATCCAGCTCAAATCCGGTATAGCTGTTTTGGAAATGTTGAACTTTACTGATGGTGTTTACCCGGTGAAGCCATACCTGTAATGTTCTTTTACCTGGAACCGGAGAAGTTGAATCTTTTTTACATGAAACGGTATGAAGGATCAGCCAGGCGCCAGCCAGGATCGTGATCAGCCTTTGAAGAGAGCGTATTATTTCGGTGCAGGTACGCGTTTTCATTCCGGCTTTAAATATATCCAAATATCCGGTATCATTGACAAAGTTGAATAATTCAGACGGAAAATGTGTATCAGTGACTGAAAACCGGATACCAAATCTTTTTTCTTTTCGTTTTCTAGTATCGTTCTGAAAATTTAAAACGGGTAACGTATGATAAACAAATATCTTCTGCTGGCAGTTATTCTCACACTGGGATTTACGCCTATGTCGAAGGCCCAGATCCTGAATGAAGCCATAAAACTGGTTGAACCGGCCAAGCAAGGATTCTCCGAGAATGATGCCGTGAACGGCATAAAAGAAGCCCTTGTCAAAGGTACAGGGACGAGCGTGAACCTGGTGTCAAAAATCAATGGGTATTTTGGCAACCCGGAGATCAAGATCCCGTTCCCCGAAAATGCCAAAATCATTGAATCAAAACTGAGGGCAATCGGCCTGGGAAGTCAGGCAGACGAGGTGATCCTTTCCATCAACCGTGCTGCTGAAGATGCAGCAAAAGAGGCCGAGCCAATTTTCGTTTCCGCCATCCGGAATATGAGCATCACGGATGCAATTCAACTCGTCAGTGGGAAGAATGATGCCTGCACGCAATATCTTGCCCGGACGACCACCCCAGAGCTCAAATCGAAATTCAGTCCGGTGGTGAAAGCTTCGCTGGACAGGGTCAATGCCACCCGGCTATGGGCAGATGTCGTGAAGACCTATAACCAGATCCCTTTCGCTACCCGGCAAAACCCGAACCTGACCGAATATGTGACGGATAAGGCCATCAACGGCCTTTTTACCATGATTGCCAAAGAGGAATTGAAGATCCGTCAGAATCCTGCAGCACGGACCACCGATATCCTGAAAAAAGTTTTCGGGAAGTAAAACTACTTATCCTTTACCTGGGTTTTTCGAAGGAATCCTTTGCTTTTTAGAAGCCAAAACAGTTTTAACAATACAAGCCGGTGTATCTGCATTGAGTTTCACCTGGCGGCCTTGTCACCACGATGCACTGCGTTTTTGAATTCTGAATCTCACAAATAAAAAAATTGGGAATTAATAAATTTGTACATTTATTGCTACTACCGATACTAAGATTAAGTTAATGAAAGAACCAGTCAGACTGTTTAATTTGACATTGTTTTTACGGCTTTTCAGGTTAACAATTTTGTCGTTTTTCCTCCTTATCCTGTTATTTTTCCCCTTGCGGGCTCAGAAACAGGATTCCGTGGCCTTATTTTCACTGCTGAAGACAAAGGATAAACATAAAAAACTGAATGCACTGGAGAAAATTTATAAAGAATATTACAGGTTTTTCCCGATTGAAGCTCACCCTTATGTTTTACAAGCTCTCTCCATTTCCAGGAAACTGAATGATAAAGAAGCGGAAACAGACGCATGCAATGCCATTTCCAACTATTACTCCTCTGTCGGAAATATTGACTCAGCGTTTTACTTCGGCAAGGCCGGGTTGGAAATCAGTAAATTTATAAATTCGAAAACTTACATTGCCAAGAGCTACGGAAGGCTTGGCGAAGTTTACCGGACAAAAGGCGACAAAGCTACAGCCATTGATTTTCTTAAAAAGGCCATTGAACTAGATCCGGCAAGTCAAGGTTCTGTTGCAGGCTATTGCCAGAACCTTGGATTAATGTATGCCGACGCCGGTTGTCCGGAAAAGTCGGTGTATTATTATCTGAGAGCCTTGAAAATAAGGGAGGAGCGACACCAGCTGATTGACGCCGGTTATCTGTATTGCAACCTGTCGGGTTTTTACTTCCAGCCTCCTTACACCGACCAGGGATTTAAGACTATTGAAAAGGCAATTGACCTGTTCAGGCAGGCAAAGTTTCCCAAAGGTGAAAGTTATGCCGATAACCTCATCGGGATGAACTATTTTTCAAGAATGGATTATCAGGAAGCACTGAAATACTACAGAAAATCCCTTGCACTTAATTCCCTTGACACGTTGACCATCCGCTCAGGTTATTCATTTAACCTGACCAATATTGGAGATACCTGGCTGAAACTTAAACAGTTTGACTCAGCCCAGTTTTACTATTCCCGGGCTTTGAGTTTTTCAACCAGGGACCAGGATTATATCCCCATGGCTTGTACCTATCTTTCGCTCGGTGAGATGAATACTCAGCAAAAGAAGTACGCAAAAGCAATCGAATTCCTTAATAAAGGGCTATACTATTCAAAACTCGCCAATTTCCGGGCTCAGTGGGAAGAGGCTTACAATCTTTTATCAGAATGTTACGAGGCAAACGGTGATCAGGAGAAGGCACTGGTATACCTCAAAAAGCGAAATGAGATCAAAGACAGCATCGTTACTGAAAAGGCTCACCACGAAGTGGCCAATATGATGATAAAATATGAAACCCAAAAAAAAGATGAACAGATCAGCATTTTGAACGTCGACTCTCATAATAAGCAAACAAAAATCCGGATTGCTGTTTTCATGATCCTGATGATTTTTTCTCTTTCAGGAGTACTGGCTTATTTGGCGTGGCTGTATTACCGTAAAAAACTCATGCCGAAAGTCAGAACCTTGGACTTTATCCAGGAAAAGATCACCATTGAGAAAGAAGGTGATAACCGCAGGCTGAGGGCGCTAGACAAGATTCTTCCTCCTAAGCTTAAGCCGTTTACAACCATTCAGCAACCCTGGGCTGAAATAAATAAAGATCTGATGGTTCATCTGGAAGCTTTGCTGATCAGAGACAAGATCTATCTGAACGAAGATCTTACACTTGCCGAAACTGCCCGACAGCTTGATACGAATACCACCTATCTTTCGCGCCTGATCAATGAGCATTATCAGGTCAACTTCAGCGCTTTTTTAAACAGGTATCGTATTGAAGAAGCCAAAAAGATGATCCTGGACGATCAGTTTAACAACTTTTCGATTGAAGGAATTGCAAAAAGTTCAGGTTTCAGGTCAAAATCCACCTTCAACCAAGTCTTTAAGAATTCAACAGGCCTGACACCCACCGAGTTCGCCATCCAAAATGGCAAAGTAAGGGTTTGACCAAGAATAAAGCCATCACTAATGATGGCGGCACCAATGAATGGATTAATTACCGATGATTATTAACCAATTTCCGTTTACTTTGTTGAGAGTAGCCTCCTGGTTATCCTCTTTGCCATTATTATATTGCATCTTATACTTGACTGTTGCAGTTTTTCCATCAGTGGATATTTTTTCTTCCAGAATCTGAACGTCTTTTAAACCTTGTTTCTTTTCAAGTTCGTTCCCCGCCATAGTACATAACCCGGTCATCTTCAAAGTGTCTTCTTTTGTGAATGCAACTCCATCCTTCCTTATATAATATTTTATGATCCCTTTATAGTTTTTGTTCTTTAAGTCATTGATTGACGATTTTATAACATCGGAAGGTGTTTTACTGAGGATGCCGGTGCCTCCACCACCGCAAGAAGTCAGTAATAAGGCAAGCAAAAGGCCTGATACCAAAAAGCAAACATTGATCTTTTTCATAATAATTTTGTTTTAAATGAACACTGAATTATTGGGTACATATTTTATAAAACAGAGAACTGTTTATAAATGCAATGGGCATCAGGATTTTTCTCCTGGTCACCAGGATGTTAACCTCATCCAATCTTCGAAGCAAAGTGTTTATTTTTTGATCACCCTGCCGGTAAGCTTTTAAAACCAGTTCGGTGCAATAAAGGTTTTGATCCGTTGTGAGATCATAATAATTGTCGAAACGACATTTTTTATAATAAAAAGTTTTAGCTTGTGCAGTAACCCTGGCAAGGCTCTTCCGGTCGAGATGCGACCGGTAAATGGCGAAATGACTGGCCTTGTCGGATTGAAGGAAGGAATGCAATGGCTCTTTTTTCACAGGGTCATTTTTAAGGGAGCTTTCGCCGGGTTCTATGTGGATCACAAAAGGTTTTCCTTCTTCCATAATAATGAGCCCGATATGAGAAAAGGTGCTGTTTCTTTCGGCCTTAGCAACGGCAAAACTCTCCAAACTTTTTCCCCTGCGAAAGACCAAATCTCCATCTTGCAAGATGACGTAATCCAATACCTTTAAATTACATGTGTTTCCAGATCTAAAGATCATATATTCTGAAAGTAACAGGATAAACGGACAAAGAATTAAAAGGAAGAGAATTAATTTCCAGGGTTTCATTTGATAAAGATACTTATTAATAATGAATAATTAAAGATAACAACAGCGCCAGTATTCAAGCCATAACTGGCACTGTTTTCCTGTTCAGCTTAAGGTATTATTATTTGCTGTATAAGCTGATAAACCTTTACTTCTTATCATATTCATCTTTTGTGATGAATTTGATTTTTGCAAAATTTTCCATGTCGCTGATGGCTGTAATAGTCCAACAACCAGTAGCCTCAACTTCTGTTCCGGTTTTAAGGTCTTTCCCAAGTTCTTGTCTTATCAATGACTGAAGTTTAGTGCCTTGAATTTCTTTTCCATCCTTATCAATCGCTTTGTAATAAACCCAAATATCTTTATATTCAAATTTTATATCCGTATTAATTTTCAGGGATATCTTAATCCCAAAACCCATCGAATTAACATTATTAACAGAAATCTTGTTAATAGTGTATGGCTGATCTTTCAAGGGTTCAAATGGAAGAGGTGTAGTCAAAGGATTTGCTTTCATACTCTCTGTGATTTTAGCATCCCATTCTTCTTTTAAAAGTTGCTCTTCTTTATCGAGTTTAAAAGCTTTTCCCATGTCAGTACATGCTTTAAGCTCCTTATGTTTTTCATCGATTTTGGCGCTATAATATTTCTGAAGGGAGGGTATTTCCCCAAGAAACTCATTCTTTGATATCTTCATACCTCCACCGCAACAGGTTAACAAGAGTATTAACAAGCTGCTCAATGTCATAAAAAAATATTTTTTCGTTTTCATAGTTTCTCTTTTAAAATTGTTAATTTTTATTATTTCTTTCAGGAATCATAACCGTAACTGATTAATCACCGGGATTCATTTGATTGTATAAATAGGCTGAATTACGGATTAATAAGTTTGAATAATTACAAAATCGAAGTTCAGATTGATGAACCCTTTTACCTCCTTATCGTCGATCTTTGCTGTTGCATAGGACAAGCCATCGGAGAATTCCCCGATTTGAGTAAAATATCCGGGAGCCAGGATATCTTTCCCATCCGGTGATAAAACCCCAAAACAATACGAAATGTTCGTCCCTAAATCTTCCTTCCATAATATCCATCCGTTCTTGAGGACCTTAACCACCGTGGTATTTAGTTTTCGGACGATTTTTCCTGTTTTATCAATAATTGCATATCCACCGGCATTGTCATTATAAACAACCGCGCATCCATTCCTGAATTCACTGTTCAGCTGATAGTGGTCGTATATGAATGGAAGTACTGTTTTACCGTTCTGATCAATATAGCCCAGTTCTTCTTTTGAATTCTGAACGGCAACCAGACCCTCGGAAAAATTGCCTGGTTTCGTTTTGTAATCGAACGGTATCTTGACTTCACCCTTGACATTGATGTAGCCCCAGTACCAGTTCACATTGGTCTGAACAGGTACGAGACCTTCGCTAAAGGATCCGACTTCGGCATAGTTTGTAGGCATTATCACCCATTTCCCTTGTGTGTTTATAAATCCGTATGAACTTGTCTTACTATCGTACAGCTTTGTCAGCCCTTCATAAAAAGGTTCCAGTTTGGGCAGGGATCCGAATATCGCGCCAAAATTAATAGCACCGGGGATATCTTGTCCCTGTTTGTTTATGAAGTGGAAGGAGCGTGCCATGGTGGAACTGGTCTTTTCCACAATGGCCAGACCGCTTTCAAAGTTTGTAGCGCCAGTAAACTTCTGGGGTTTGAACAGTTGCTGCCCCTTTTTATCAATATAAATGGGCATACGTCCCATACCTGAAGGATCCTGTGTGCCTACCATGGCAATCCCCGAAGAAAATTTCGGATTCTGGAAGCCGGCCCAGGAAAAATATTTAAAGTCAACAATAACATTACCTGTCGTGTCGATAAAACCCCAGAGTTCATTTTTCTTTAATGCACATAAGCTTTCACTGAAGATATAATTCTCCCAGTTGTCGAACCTGACCTCTTTTGCATTGGCCAATGATGGTTTTTTAGCGATAGCTTCGTTGAGAACTTGGCCTGCAGGAGAACTATGACCTGAAGCTATTGCTGCCGGAGTGCCGTTTGTACCTGGAGTTTTTAATTTTGCCACTTCATCAGGATTAGCTGCAATGGCCCTGATTTTATCCACAAACCCGGCGATGAGTTTATCATCTGCTTTTTTGGAAGGGATAATGGCGTCTGCCCAAGCGTTTGAGCTGACAGTCTGCCTGTTTTTAAGTGTAATTGTCAGGGTTTCATTCTGATATGTAAAAACCAGTTTTGCCCTGTTTTTGAACAGACCTGCAGAGTATTCCCTGAAGTCGGATTCAACAAATTCGGGCATTTTCGAATTAACTACTGCAAGGTTATTGTCGTTGAGTACTTTATAAACAATGTTCCAGACCACATCCGGTTTGATCCCATTGACCTGATTTTCGGATTGGGCCATTAAACATTGTACCATGAACATTGATGCAAACAGCAGCCAGCATTTGAGTAACTTTTTCATAGAAACCATTTTTTAAGTTCGTGAATATTTAAAATTGATTATTGGACAAAACTATGATCACTACTTGTCCTAAAAAAATATTGAACGACCGGATTTATAAATCCAACCTTCATGAATCGGTTTTATAGCAAGAGTTGAAGGGACATCTGCAGTCACATGGGAAGAGTGGCTACCCTAAGCATGACAGGAACAAATGGCAAAATTTGAAATGGAAAAATGATTTTGCCATTTTTTTAATTTTTGTCCTTAGTCAGTAAGAAAATTTAATATCATATCCGGGAAGGATGATCCAAAATTTTTCGGAAATTTGAAAAAGATCCCTAAATCATCCCATTACAAGTCAGGATATGTCCCGTAAACCCAATACAGAATTTCGCCTGAGGGCTTATTACCCGAATTATTATTCCCTGCAACAGGTACTCTCGCATCCGTTTGATGATGGGGTGGCTGAAAATCTTCCCGGTTTTCTGATGCCTGAACTGGAATTTAAAAAGCCTGGAGAGCAGACTTTTCAATCGTTTCCCTTAAGAAATATAGATGTGTCCTTTCTTTGCCAGTCCGACCGGGAACAGGCACTGTTATATCTGGACATTCTCATTTCTTCTTTAAATAATAATGCCACTGCACGAAAAAAAAGAGAATCCCTTTCCAACCAATACCTGAAGTCGCTGCAATTACGGTTTGGTTCGTTAAATTTCATCGAAAACGACTCTGTAGTTCCGGCAGCAACCATAAATCCATATGATGAACTTCTTTTGAGCCAGAAAGGGAAAGTGCTGCTTGATCTCTACTAGGAAGGCTATCCTGTTCCGGATTTCTGCGTGCTTACTTCACATTCATACCAGTTAAATGCCCGGGAGAGAGAAACCTGTCTCCAGGCGGCCATCTCCAACCTGGAAAAAATGACGGGCGAAAAGCTGGGAGATCCAGATCATGCCCTGGTTTTTGCGATGCGGTCGGCCACTCCCTATTACATCCCTGGCCTGATGCCGACCTACCTGAATGTCGGGGTTACAAAGCTCAGTTTCCGGTCTCTGGAGTGTCAATACGGGCGATCGGTGGCAAATAAAATCTATCTGAATAACCTTCAGTCGCTATGCCAAATACTTGGTTCGGGAGAGGATTTTTTCCGTAAAGAGAAAGAGAACTGTGTTCCGGTTGTGGACGATATGGAGGAACAGATCGCTAATCTTTTTAAAAAGATTGAAACCATCGATGAAAGGATCTTACACGATGCAGACTATCAGGTAAAGAAGTTTATGAGCGTTTCACATAGCTTCTATACACATAACCAGGACCTGATATATACATTTCAGCGCGGCCATGGTACTTTTCCAGCATTGATCCTGCAAAAAATGGTATGGACGGTCCGGAATAAGGATTCCTACCCAGGAGTCCTCTACAGCCGTCACCCGCGCACCGGGCTTGGGATACAGATAGAAAGTGTCAGGGAAATTTTCGGGGAAGAGATCATGACGGGAACCATTCATGCGGAGCAAAGGGAGTATTTTGACCGCAACGAAATAAAGGAGGAATTTCCGGCTATTTATCACTTCACCCCCATGCTCCCAAAACTGGAAGTGAAACTCAAATCTCCTGCAACGATCGAATTTGCCGTGGAATCATTTGAAGGGATCTCGCTTTTTGCGCTTCTCCAACTGAATATGTCAGAACTCACAGGCAGGTCAACGCTTCTGACAGCCATCGACCTTTATCAGAAAAAAATCATTTCAAAAAAGAGGGTGATTCAGCTGATCCGACCTTATCATCTGCGCCAGATATTTTCCGAGCGGATCGATGACCTCTCGCTGAAATCCCTGACCTTATTCGGCTATGGTGTTTCGGTACTTCCCCGGTCCGCAGTATCGACAAAAATCTACTTCTCCATGGTAAAAGCCCTGGAAGCGAAAAAGAAGGGCGAAAAGGTCTGCCTTTGCAAAGAAAACTTCATTCCTTCTGAAACCATCTTCATGGGTGAGCTGGATGCAATCCTGAGCATGAACCCGTTGGCCATACACGTAGTGACGGCCTGCCTGGGATATGGCATCCCTGCTTTCATTAACCTGAAGAACCATCATATGTGCCTGGCTGAAAATGCCATCGCCAACGATGCCGGGATGATCATTCATGAGGGAGAATGGATCACGGTGTCGAGCAAGCATCACTGCATCTATATTGGTAAAGCCAATTATAAGCCGGCACGTTTTCAGAAATACCTGGAAGGCAAATCCCTTGAAATGGAAGAAAAGGAAGAAAAGGTATTCGTCAATATGGCCAAAGCCTATGGTTACTACCAGGAAATCCTGGATACACTTAAGACCGAAGAGGCGATGACATTGCCGGACCTTGTCAAGCTGATCCGCAATGATTTTGATCAGCACCCCCAGAAAGCGGTTGAATTTGTGAACGGCTGGTTTGATGCCCACATGGATTATTATTGCACGGAAATTCTGAAGAGCGGGATCGGATCACACCTTGATCAGCATAAAATCTACAGTTTGCTTTCGACCGAAAGGAAGATCTTGTTTTTCAGAAGCATTATCCGGCTATGCCGGAAAGATAAGCTAAGTGGATTTTCTGCCGGGGCCTTTATGCTTGGCAGGTTTTTATGCCAACCTCATCCGCTTGCTTTTTGGAGGGCGTTTGATTCTTCCGGCATTGTTTTTCTTCTGAATGAACACATCCTGTTCGGGAAGTATATGCAGGTTCTTTCCGAATTTGGGGAACGCCATCTCAACCGTACAAAAAATAAACTGTTAATGGACGACCTGAGTATGATCACCCTGTCGTCACTGGAATCCGACTTGTTCATCACCTTGAAATTATGCTCTCCCGACTGGCAGGATCTTGAAGCCCGGATACAACCGGAACACGATAAAGACACCCGTTACCTGATCACGCTTTTGAAACGGCCTTACGGAGCGTTTTTTAATTATGATCATCCTTGGTCATTCAGCAAGTTGCAATCTATCTGTACGGCTGAAAAAGTGGAAATACCCGATCGGAAGTTCATCTAATATTTATCCTTCTTTAATTTTGAGCTTATGAATTGGTGAGCTTGTTTATTTTAGTAAAATCCTACCAATTTTGATTTTTCCTTTTGCGTTTTTTCAGGAGAACTTAACTTTTTATCAATGGTCTCCGCAAAAAATCAAAACACCTGGGATGGTATGTCATTTTTTACGGGGTATCTTCCGGATTTTCTGAGGAGCGAATTTCGTCCTCCGTAAAAATCAATTTCTCCTGCGCCCGGATCGGGTATAATTTTGTTCGTACAAAACCCCAAAAACCCAACGCCATGAAAACAATTGCAAAAACCTTCGTCGCCATCAGCATCCTGATGATTTCCTTACAAGTAATTGCCGGAAACAACCAAAACAGCATCGGTCAGGTACATTTTAAGGTACAGATTCACCTGCCGAAAGATATACCGTTTCACGTAAGAAATATCTATGTTGTCATGACCGATGGCAACAACAATCTGATTGCCAATCCCCAACTACTCCAGTACGGAACGGTTTTTTATGATTTCTATGAAGCCCAATCTGTAAATGGAACCCGGAAAGCCGCGCTGATCTATAGTGACGGTAGCACAACCAAATTATTCAATTGTGACCCGGATGTTCAGAACGGTGCATTCAAGGTCGGCAGCACTTACCTGTTCAACCTGTATGTTGTATTTCCGCCATTAAGTATAGGCGAAGAATAATTTGTCTTGTTTCCAGAGGAGGCTGTCTCAAAAGTACGAGGCAGCCTTTTTTTTGTGCCATGAATCACAAAGTGCGAATATTTACCCGAACCCGACGATAGGATTTTTCCGCATTGTTCCTGAAAAGGACAGCAATGGCAATTTATTCTGTTTTAGAAAAAAACACTTATGACATTTTGAGCTTTCAATTTTTTATAAATTTGTTTCCTTCATTGCAACCAAATATGAATAATTATCCTGCATTTAAAAAGTCCATAAAAAACACCCATGTCCGAAGAAAATATTAAAATTTCCCCTTACCGCTGGGTAATCCTGGCAATTTACATGCTTGTTGTGTCAATCAACCAACTGATGTGGATCACTTTTGCACCGGTAACCGGTATTGCAGCTTCATTTTACCATGTTTCCGATCTTTCCATCGGGTTGCTATCGATGGTATTTATGGTGGTGTATATTTTGGTTTCCATTCCTGCATCTGCGATTATCGATATTTATGGGATCAGGATTGCCGTTGGTATCGGTGCAGTTCTGACAGGCATTTTCGGATTGACGCGGGGAATCATGGGATCGTATTTTAACTGGGTTATGGTTGCCCAGATAGGTATCGCCATCGGACAGCCTTTTCTCCTAAATGCGATGACGACGGTGGCTGCCCGATGGTTTCCGATCCATGAGCGTGCAACTGCATCCGGCCTTGGATCCCTGGCCATGTATTTTGGCATTATCCTTGGAATGGCGCTTACACCTTACCTGGTAATCCATTCCGGCATGGATCGTATGTTGGTCACCTATGGAATTGTTTCGCTAATCGCGGCTGTTATCTTCCTTGCGCTCGTAAAGGAACGTCCTCCTACCCCTGCCGGAAAGGAAGAAAGATCCCTGGTTTTCGATGGTATGAAAAGCATGTTGCATCGAAAGAATTACATTCTTCTACTGGTTATTTTCTTTTTTGGTCTTGGGATATTTAATGCTGTCGCCACCTGGATCGAAGAAATCGTCAGACCGAGGGGATTCTCTGTCACCGAGGCAGGAATGGCAGGCGGATTGATGATCTTCGGTGGATTAGCAGGCGCCGCAATAATTTCCTGGCTTTCTGACCGCTACCGCAGAAGGGTTCCTTTTATCCTGCTTGCATTGGCGATTTCCAGCCTGGGACTTGTAGGAATCACCTTTGCAACAAGTTATGTCCTTCTGCTTATTTCCGCTTTTATTATGGGTTTCTTCCTGCTGAGCGCCGGCCCAATCGGATTTCAATACGGCGCCGAGATCGCTTACCCAGCTCCGGAAGGGACCTCCAATGGACTCTTATTGCTTATGGGACAGATCTCCGGCATCGCTTTTATTTTCGGAATGGACTTTTTTAAGTCTCCTGGTAACGGGTCAATGACCTCTTCTCTTCTGATCCTGACAGGGCTGCTGATACTGAGTTTTCTTCTGGCCACAAGGCTCAGGGAATCGGCGTTGCTCACAGAAAAAAAACCAGTTGAAACTACTGATATTCATCCATCATTCTAACCGGTTATAAATGATCAATCCCAGGGTTTTATGCCCGGGAGATGTATTACAGCTGTATCTCAATAGTATTATCCTGCTTATTCAACATTGCGAAAAATTGATCCGTTGGAATAACTGCCCCGCCCTGGCGATATTTGTTATCTTCATACGTGAACTCAATAAGTTTACCGTTAATGGAAATAGCTTTGGGACCAAAACAACTTTCCTTTATTTCATATATGAATGTCATCGAATGACCCATAAAATCTATTGAAGCAGATAATCCATCTAAAGAATGTGGAATTACCGGATCAACAATTATATTTCCAAATTCAGTACGCAAACCAAGCAATCGTGAAACAATCAGGCCAATATAAATCCCGGGCCCGCTGGAATAAACCCGCCATCCGCCTTTAAGAGTAATGTTTCCTGTTTTTATTTCTTCGTATCTTTCATCAGCTTCATAACGATTTTTAAAAATGACATCTGAACTACTGTAGTAACAATTTGATTGCCGAATATCCCCGCAGGGCACAATATCCCTATACGCAACCGGGTTTGCCTGACGAAGGGCTTTCAGAAAAGCATCTGCCCTGCCTGTACGGGCTTGTGATTCTGCATAACGAATATGTTCATGCACGTACATAAGGCCAATCTCGCGACCAAAGAATGTACTACTTTCGGCTCTCTGAAAAAGTGTTTGAATACCACCTTTGTATTTAAGAGGACGGTTCATCAAACGAGCGCCATCAGGACCTTTAAGGTGTTGCTCAATAAGATCCTGGTGGTGATGAGCCTGTTCTTTTGTAAAAATTTCACTGATAATGCCGCGATTCATCGGCAATAAACTATATTGGATATTGGTTTTATTATCACTTGGATGAAGCAGCAAACTGAACCTTTGATCTTCTTCAACCAAGCCATACCCTGCAACTACTCCATCTCTTATCAGATATTTGTTGAAATCTGTTTTGATCTGCTTACAGATTTCTTTCAATTCTTTAGCTTTTTTTGTATTGCCGGTCTGCTCATACACCACCTGGTATTGATTAAAGGCCTGGTAATTCATTTCAACTGTCCAGCTTGAAATCATACGTTGCGCCAGTTCCTTGCTGACAGGCTGAAGGGAATCATTCCAGTCACCACCGCCAAAGGGTACCAACGCAGTGCCTGGAATAAATGAATTCTCTATCATATTAATCAACCTGTCAATGTGTTCGCTGAGTGGCGTTTTTTCAGCACAGGCAACGCCATTTTCATGATAGTAAGGTAAAATTTCGTCGAGAAGTTTCAAATCGCCGGTAACTTTAATATAATTACTGAGAGCAATTATGCACCAGTAATAAACATCTCCATGAGAGCTGTCAGCACGGATATTTGAGTAACTGTCGAACATCCACCATTGCGGCCATCCACCATCTGTATTCTGATTTGAGAAAATGATATGCAGTACTTGTTTAGCTTCATCATATTTTTCCATACACAACAGCAGGTCAAAAGGCCCCTGGGCTATATCGCGTGTACCCCAGGCAGCTCCGCTAAATTGTTCCAACCCATAAGGTGTTAAAAAATGGGTAAGTGCATTCATACCATACCATGGCAGGATCTCCTGAATGGCTGCGGTGTCTTTTTGATCTCCTTTCAGAGACAGATTTAAACACAAATCCTTCCAGGCAGACTGGGCATCCTGGCAATCTGAAAACCACTGATCATCTGCATCTTCAATTTTAACTGTTTTGGCAGTAGAACATACCTCCCCCATAAAACTCATACAGAAATCAGATGTTTCCCGCACATCGAAAATAAAAAAAGAGCCACCACGGCCTTTATTATCGCAATACAGTACTTCATCGCCGCAAACCTTATAATCAGAATTAACACTATTAACTATTATCCTGAATTGTGCATACGGGAATTTACCTGCAATCATACTATCCGCGTTGGGTATTGCCACATACTCATCGCTTTTACTCCCAGGAACAATATTCCAGCCGTTATTATCATCAAAATGATGGGTAATTAACAATTTTACATTTTTACCACGAACAACTTTGAAGTCCATATTAACCTGTGGGGCGGTTTTAGATGTCCAGCTGCGAACCTGAAAGCAATAATCGCCATATTTATATATCCATCGGCAATGATTTAAACCGATCTCAAAAGCAGAGGGAACCCCGAGTAAATATCGACAGCTATTAATCTCAATAAAGATTCGTTGCCCTGTTTCCTGTGCGAGATTAAATTGGCTGGAACAAATTGAAAGCAGAATATTAAAATTAGTATTACCCTGAGTAAGATGCGAATTGAAAACACCATAAGCATATGAGGTTGTTGATACAATATTTTCATTTGGCACGTACCCTGCTTTAGCCTGCATAATATGTGCATGCGGGCGGTCAACAAGAATTTCTTTCGCACGCAGCATAACATGATTGTTTTGTTTGCAGAAAAATGATAACAACTGACCATTTTCTTTTTCACAATGACGCTTCTTTTTAGCAAAAAACCGATTAATCTCTTTATCACTCAAATCATCAACTGGTAAAAAAATAGATGTATTGAATATATTTTTATCCGGAGTAAATAATTCATGAGAATTTTGAGACGAAACTTCATCACCAAATTCAATCATAAGGCTGGCTAATCGGTTCAAATCATCTTCTGATGTTGCCTGAGGGTGATCTTGCAGATAAGTCACAACAAAAACACTTTTATGATGATCCCCGGTGGATAGTTTAAAGGGTTGTTCCTGCAAGGCAAGAACAGACGATTCTCCGGAATATTCGCCCCCCAGCCTGTCTGCAAGCAGACCTTCTGCAATCCCGGTTTCCCGGAAAGTTTTACCATAAAACTGCATGCCATCAACACTTGCTGCTATCGCTGTATTTTTACATCCCATCATTAACCATGGATTACCAATGGATTCTTTCATATTTTGACGACAGCATATGACAGAACCATGGTTTTTATCTTCAAGAATCCGCCGTTCAAGATATTGACTTACATAATATTCGTTAATTAATCCATCAGTTACTGGCTTTAGCCCGGCATCCTGCACGTAAATTAAATCAAGTTCGACAAGATCTTCAGAACCATTAGTAATATCAATATGCCACTGCCAGCTCAGGCTTTTTTTTGAAAGTTGCAGTACACATGAATAATCAAGTCCGGCCCAACTACCTTCAGCAATAAACGCGTCTTCCTGTATTTTAAAACGACTATTGCTCTCGGGACCTAAAAGAGCTTTGAATTCATAGGGTTTTGTTCTTTTCCTCAAATACAGGTTTGTTCCTGATTTTGAAAAAGGCGTTGCAGCTTTGAGGCTTATTCTGATCGGACCGGCTTCAATACTCTTTACTGGGCCGTTTTCCAGGAAATTAACAGTAAGTCCAAGGAGATTCTTGATATTTAATTTTTGGGATTCAGACATTTTTTTATTTTTTTACCGCAAAGTTCGCAATGTATCAGCAAAGGTCGCAAAGGACTATATTCTGTAAAACAAAACTTTGTGTTCTTTGCGGTTAATATTTTCCTGAATACTGCAAAAACCTAGGCTATTCTAATATTCAGAACCATCTCCTTCTTGTGTTTGTGACTGTAAATAAAGGCAATTCGTTTTTCGTCACTGAACATTTTAACAGTTCTGCCACGAATTGTTGCGGATTTGATTTTTTTAACGTTCGCCCCTTCAAAGACAATCTCCCCGGAAAGATCACGATCTCCGTATAGTGCAATCGCAAGCTGACCATTAATCTCTTCAACACCCAGAATATCAGAGGTACTGTGCAAAATCTTTAATCCGTCAGAAACTTCCAGGCACACAGGTGTTAATACGCCGTATAATGCCGGCCATAACATCTCATCCTGGAAGTAAGGAATTGTGACAGCTTCACCACTTTGGGGATGAGTATAGGTGATTTTACCAATCTGCTCTTCATTGTAGTAATTCCCTGCGAAAAGAACCGCAGAATTGTCACCTGTGAAACGTTCTCTTACAGCGATATTATTATTATCGGTTGATGCTTGTCTAAGCTTTGCAATGGATCTCTTCAGAATTGCTTCATAGACTGATTTATGACCTTCAGTGTCGAATCCGATCCATGTTCCCAGGTGAATCAGGGATCCGCTTCCGAGAATTTTTGTGAATCCACATGCAGTACCATTAATAGTCCGGGCAATAACTTTTGCACCGGAGAGCGATTCTTCAGAATAGGTGATCTGCGGATTGGCACACTTGATATCCTTCAGGTCATATATATCGATCAATGGTGAATCAATGGTTTCTCTTCCTGATGGTAATATCGACAGGGCATCGCGAATGATTGTACATGATCTCTGTGACATCTCACGGTCAGGCAGGTATGGGAAAAGAACACAATTGCCACCGGCTTTGGTATAATCAACAATTGTCTGCTGATCCCTGGCATTCATCTCATCAGTGCTGAATGCCCATACCTGTTTGTAGTTATTCAATTTATCAGCAGAAGCCTTACTCAGATCAATCATATCATAATCGATATTAAGTACCTGAAGCACTTTCAGCAATCCGTCGAAATATGCCGGTCTGCGGATTGCAGAAGCCGTGAATTGAAGTTCACATTCCCTTTCAACAGATCTTTCCAGTTCTGTTTCATAATATGGAGGATAAAAAAGGACACATACTTCAGCTTTACGTTTTGCATTAACGATAAGGCTTTCGGAGGTTTTCAGAATTTTACTCATTCGTTTGACCAATGGGAAAGCACTGGTGCGCTCACCTTCCGCCGTGAGAGGATTGAACCAGTAAAAAGTTTCCCCGGAATAGCCCTTGCGGCTTGGGTTGCGTCCCTGCGAGAACATATAGTAGTTCCAACCGACCAAACCGTTGGCAATGCTTGCTTTGCAGAAGAGTTCCATCTCACGTGGATTCGTTACCACATGATATTCACGGGAACCGCTCTGGAACTCAGCAGCAAACAGGGGTTTGTTCCCCTGCATTGCATAAGTTATATCATTAATGATCCTGTCATCATGCATATTGCGGTATGATAAGAATTCCGGGATATGATCGATTCCGAAAATGATTTCACTTTTATCACCAAATAGATCTTCATACATGGTGATATTGACCGGAAATTCATAACCGTGTCCATAGATCCAGCCAGGAAGATTATGATATAAAGGGACACTTATCCCTCTGTCCCTGGCCATGCCGGCCAGCATTCTTAAATAGTCTCCATAATAGGTTCTCCAGAAACAGTGCCATTCAAAATCACGGCTACGATCTCCCTTTGATGCATAAGGAAGCTTGCCGTCAGGAGGAAGTTCTATATAAGCAAAGTCCTGATAATCTGTTCCCCACAAACTATTCACTTCAACGATACTTGCGAATTTATGAGATAAAAATGAAATGAAACGATCCTTCACAGCGTTACCATAATCTCCTTGTTTCGCCAACCATGAAAATACACCTATCTCATTACAGATCTGTATCATAATTACCGGACCGCCAACTGAAATTTCGCGTTCACTAATGAATGGCATGATTTTATCATACCACAGAGCTACCTTTTCCAGATATTTCTGATTAAACAGGCTGACTCCGTCACTTTGAACTATTTCACCTTTGCGATTACGCATCTTAACTTCGTCACTATACCGATCCATAAACCAGTCTGGCAATCCGGCTCCCCGAAACTCTGCCAGAATAAATGGACCTGGTTTTATTATGCATGTTAATCCATGAGCCTTACATCGATGAAGCCAACCCTTAAGATCGCGTTCAGGACATGATGCGCCGTCAAAATCAAAAACAGATTCCTTTGATTCGTGCCATGCCCATGGGACATAAGTGCTGACGGTAGTTAAACCGGCTTCTTTAGCTGCTTCCAAATGTTTGTCCCACAGATTACGCTTAATTCTAAAATAATGGATCTCTCCCGAATTGAGAAACACTTTTTTATCGTTAAGATAAAAACTATCTCCTTTAATACTAAATGTCATTTTAACGGTTTTTCAATTTAAACGATCGCTGGTTCATTATTAGTTCCGTCTTCTTTTGAACGTTCCAAATTTCTTTGCTTCAGAAGATCTTTAATTTCATGGCTTCGTTGTTCAGTCAGAGAGTACCGGAGCACAAAGAAAATTGAAAAAATGCTTAACAGCAGCGGTAATCCTATCTCAAAGACGCGCATCATTAAAAGCGTGTATGGTGTCTGCTTTTTGAGAAACACGATTTCTCTTTCAATAGCTGAAAGTCTTTTATCGAGGAAATCGAGAGAAGATGTGGTGTTCATCTTTGCTAGCTGGTAATTCACCCCTTTGATATTCCGGATGAGCATTTTATAATGTTCTTTGCTGTTTTTGTCTTCCCGGGATTTAAGTTCCAGTCGCGACATTAGCTCATCTGAGCGTTTCCTCGCCTTAATGATCAACTCCTCAAGGTTTCCTGCCGGTCTGCCATCTTTCCGGGATATCACCTCGCTGTGCAACTCCCGGATATTCCCTTGTAAGCTATCGACTTTTGTAACTTGGGCTTCATCAAACATGGTTAATACGATCAGCGAACCAGCCACAAAGCTGGCAAGTGCAGTTCCCATTTTAATAAACCACCAGAATATTGAGTAAAAGCTTCCCTCCGCTCGGTAACCCGTTTTTAATTCGTCCTCATCACAGATATCGCCAACCATGGAAGATCCCAGTGTAAAGAAAAACAACATGCCCATAGAAAGCAAAACAGTTGGAATAATGATCAGGTATGGATATGATGGGTTGTAACAGACAATCTTGGAAAGTTGCGCAACGCACATGAGTAAAATGGCAATCGTGAGGGTATTTCGCTTACCCAATTTCGGGCTTATCCAATTAAGTGGGAAAACAGCAAGCAGTCCGGTGATTGCCCAGATGGTGCCGTTAATTCCGAGCAGCCTGGCACCTAAAACTTTATCACCTCCGAAAACGTAAAAAATAGGAATGTATGACCCGAGTAGCTGAACGAAATTAAAACCCATGGCCAGGGTGAAAATAGTCAACGTCAGCATGATAAAATTCCGGTTGCCGGCCGAGCGTTTCATATCTTCCCAGAAGGGTGTTTTTTTATGCTTTGCAGCTTTTACAAATCCCGGTTCACGTAATACGGTAAACCACCATACAGAAAGCGGGATCAGGAAGGCAGCGATCATCAAAGAAACGTATCGCATACCATCGGCTTCATTACCCCCTGTGCCTTTAAAAATTTCCAGGCTTGCAAGAGCAAAAAGCCAGGGGGTGCTCATTGCAAAAAGATTACCGACAAAACTTTTGGCGCTAAAAAGACGCGTACGTTCATGGTAATCCGTAGTCATCTCCATCCCGAGGGAACCGTGAGGGATCTCGAAAATATTTACCGCAGTGAAGAAGATCAGGAGGGAAAAAAGAATATAGGAGAGTTGAAACCAATGGTAACCCGCTTCTGTCGGAAACCAGCTCCGTACCATTTCCCCTTTAGGGATCCACCAGATGATGACAAAAGAAACTGCAACGGCTATTCCGCCGATCAACAGATATGGACGCCGGCGCCCCCATCGGGTCCGGGTATTATCAGAAAGATGACCAATAACAGGATCAGAAAGAGCATCCCATAAACGAGGGATTATTAGAATAGCGCCCAGCCAGAAGGCACTGAGCCCTAAACTTATATTGCCCATCAACCCAACGAGTATTCCGGCTATGTTGAAAAGGGCAATGGGAATAATGCCTCCGGCGCCATAGGCGGCTAACTGTGAAAAGTGAATCTGGTGTTCTGGTTTTGTATTGTGATCCGTGCTGGTTTCTTGTTCTTTCATAGAGAGCCCTTGGGGGTAAATTTATTTCAATACTATGCAACAACTTTGGTTAATAGTAAATCACTACTTCTGCAGGAAACTCTTTAACAGATATTTCCTTTTCGGTAAAATCTGTTCGCTCTTTTCCGTTAACGGTCACTTTGGTTGGAGGTCTCGATCCGTTAAAGTTTTTGATTTTAATTCCATTGGAAGGAGGTTTTACCTCACCAAAAATTGAAAAGACATATTTATCTTTATCTTTTTTTATTGAATATGAAATCTCGCCATAATAGGTTGGTAGATTTTCAACAGACATCCCTTCAGGCGAATCGATCCAATCCTGATAAAGTGCAGAAGCTAAAACAAGTGATTGATCATACTCATTTTCATAAACAAACATAGCCCGGATTGCATTGATAAAATCGCTGCCAACCCAGGTGTGCGGCATATCCCCGATACAACGTGGAATGCGGTAATCTTTCCAGACAACTTCAGCCCAGGAATTCCATCCCTGCGGACGTTGATCATTTAAGAAAAATGCTATTAACTCATGTGCTCTTTCCGGTTGATCTAAAAGTATAAATGAACCGATTAAACGATTTTCATACGGAGTATAATTAATCCAATCAGTTTTTCCGTCTCTCCGGTTTTTGAAGAATTCATAGTACTTGTCAAAAGTGTTATAAACTTGCGGTTTGGGTAAGTTGTTCAGTTCGTTACAAGGTGTTAAAGCGATTGTTGTTGATGTTGCATCAAAATCACCAAGTTCAACACAACCGGGCAGGTAATTTATTTTTCTCGTTTTCATTGCGAGTTCTAGCGAGTTGTAAAGATTTTCCTTAAAAGTATCGCGGATTTTTTTAAGTCTTTCATAAGATTCCTTTTCACCCAGTATTTTCTGGATCTCCGCAGCATCTTTCAATCCTTTCATTGTAAAGAAATTATCCCAGTAAGAGTGCATCGGTTTTGCGGAATACCCTTCGTGACTGATTGATTCCGTAACCAAGCCATAGTAGGCACGCACACTGTCGTTTCCATATTTAAAATGGTCCGTTGATCTTTCGGCAATCAGCGATTCGATGTATTCTACGGCTTTTAGTACATTTTTATTTTTTGACCTGAGAAAAGTTGTATCCTTTGTGAAGTTAAAATATTCGCGGATTAAATAAATCATTTCCCCGTGACTGTCGTTTTCGGGAACCGGATCGGGACCTCTGGAATCGACTACGCAGGGAACTTTACCGTTTTCGTATTGATGATCTGCGTACCAATCAATGAAATCTTTAACTTCTTTTACGATACCGGATTTAAGAAGTGCAGATGAAGTTAATGCGCCGTCGCGTATCCAGCTTCGTTCATACGAACGCGAGCCGGGTTGAATACCTGCTTTATCCCTGTTGATTAATATGTATGCAAGATTTGATTTGTAAGTATTTACAATCCGGTTTGCTGATTCAGGTAAGTTAAATTTAATATGACTAACTTTAGCTTTCCAGAATTCATTTGCTTTATTAGATTCTTCTTCAATATAATCATTGCTAAGTTTTTCATTCCTGGATTTCTTACCATAAAACGGAACCACAACAAAGAATCCTGTATGTTCACCAGGCTTTAAGTGAAATGAATATTTTATTACGCCATTTGCCAGCCCGCTTGGATCAACAGCAGATTTATTTGGAGGAATATTTCCTTTACGCAGAAGATCAACAATATTTCCTTCATCAAAAATACTTACCCCGAAAGAATCATATTTTTTTCCCGATAGTAATACTTTATCATCGATAACTATTACTCTGCCATCTTTTTCTTTGATTGAATTTATTTTTCCAACACCGCCGGTAAGATTCAGAAACTGGTAGTATGGATTAACCTGGTACGGGCGAATCAACAAATAAAACTCAAAATCTTTCGGCCGGTCTGAAAGATTGTTAAACGAATAGCTGATGTCAAGCATGGAATTTTTATTTGCATCTCCGCTTGACGTTACTCCGGTTACAAATTTCAGATCGTTACATTGCCAGCAGACAGACGGCACAAAATTAAAGTCACTTTTATCTTCAGAAAAGCCTAATGATTGAATGGATTTGACATTGCTCCAGTTATAAAGTGAATCATCAATTTTTATCATCGGCTCGATTGAAAACAGGGCTTTATCTACTTCAACCATTCCATCTTCGTTTATCAATGCTTCTTTAACATCATTGTTAACACCTGTAATTGTCCAGTAAGAAGCTTGCTTTAAAAAGTATCTCGGGTAATTTCCTGCCGGTGAATTTTCGGCTGTGTAAATTAAAAAATCATTTGGGGTCATAGAACTTTTAATATCCAAAAATTTTATGCCGCACATTCCGAATCCTTTTTCAGAATTGCTTTTTATAAGATCTATCTTAACATATTTTGCTTCTGCTTCGGGCAGCCTGATAAAACAAACATCACTCTGATTTGATTGAACGGAATAAACTTTCTCCCATTTCTTACCGTCCTCCGATAAGAGAACATTATAACTTTTTGCGTAATTATCTTTCATCCAATTGATTTGCAAACCGCCGAATTCTCTGCGGGTCTTAAAATCAATAACAACATCCTGATCTTTCACTCCACTGCTTTGCCAGTAAGTTTCATTTAAATTATCGATAATAAAATCCGGAGAATGATTTTTTATAAATGACGAAGCAGTAATTGATGGTATAGGATATGATTGCGCTTCGGGCTGAAGCGGTTCAAACTTCAGATCATCAATCCAGATTGTACCTTTGCCACCAACAAACGATGAAATTGTAAATTCAATTCTGTCAATTCGCTTTAAACTCTGATCTGTTGTTGGTCCCCAGGCAAAATTGATATGTCTTTTCTTAATACGGATTTTTTCCCATTCTGCTGGAAAATTATAGTTACGATTATTAACCCACCAGACATTGTTCCCCGTGCTGTCAATAAATTTTATTTCGAAATTATTGGCAGGAGATTCGGCTTTAAAATAAAATGTGAATTCATAATTATCGGGAAGATCTATCGGGAATCTTTTCTGTATTCCGCCGTAACCAGTGCCTTTGGTAAAATCATAATCGAAACGGATCGCATTGCCTGTTAATCCTTTTTCATTAGATAAACTTAGCGTAACGCCATCGGATTTGATGAACGTCCAGCCATTTTTGTTTTCAAATTCATCAAGCGTTTTGATTTGAGCCCTGAGTATTGTCGTTGTTAGAACCAATAACACCAATATCGCATTTCTCTTAGCAATAAGATTTTTCATGTTCAAAAAATAAACAAATTCTATTTCAAATATTCGTAGCCGAGTTTGTTTAAACCTTTTTGGATTATCGGATCTTTCATTACATAATTCCAAACCAGGCCGGTTCTGAAATTTTCTATCATGATCAGCATCGGACCTTCATCTATGCCTAAAAAATCGTTATCGAACCATTTGGCTGTCGGATTGAAAGCATCATAATAGCCGTATTTCCCCCATAATTTTTTACCATACTTAGTATTGATTGATTTAATTGTAGCTAAAACTATTTCAGGAGCAAATGGCAACGATGAAAGGGATGCGTAAGGTGCAATGGTTCCATCATCAAAGTAATTGTAACCGGGTCCGCTCGTTCCTCTTCCTGCATAACCTAAAAATTTTTTATCATCAAAATTAGACCTCTCTTCAGGTCCATCACTTGCAGTAACACCCCAGCAAAGCGAATCATAACCAAGCCAGCCTTTAGGGTTTTCTTTTGCATATTGTCGCTGAACATACGTTGCACGGCGTGAGTTTTCAAAGTAGTCAATTCCTTTTCCCTTCATGTATTCATCAACTATGCCGCGAAAATCTATAAATGCCTGTGAAAACTGATGGCCAAATAAAGGAGGAAAAGCTACGTGCGAAAGTCCTTTGTACGGAGTGTACCATTGATAAGATTTTAACCATGACTTGTAACCTTGTTCAATATTTTCCATTCCACTTCCGGCAGCTAAAACATAAAGGAAAAGAGCCTCGTTATAACCGATCCAGCCATAATCGTTCAATCCGTTTTCGGGAGTCCATCCCATCGAAATCGTATAGGCAAATTTTCCCGTACCGGGCAATACCATAAAATTCCAGTCAATTCTCCCAAGTAGTTTTGCCGCAAGCAAACGGATCTGGTTTTCAACTTCATTATCCAGGTTGTAATAGTTTCGGGCAAAGATGATCCCCATCATCAACAGTCCTGTATCCACTGAAGAAAGTTCACAATTCCATTCACGTGTACCGGAATCCATTTTCAGAAAATGATAATAAAATCCCTTGTAACCTGTTGCATTTTTATCAGTACTTTGAACTGAATTGATAAAGAACTGAAAAATTTTCAGTGTGATCTCCGCCGCCTGTTTACGTGTAATCCAGTTTCTTTCAGCCCCTATTGCGAATGAGGGAATTCCAAAACCTGTTGCTGCTATACTGGAAGGAGCCTTGTTTGTAGTCCGGTCTTTTACATTTCCCATTTCAGGATGATGTTCATTTAAAAAGAAAAGAAAAGTTTTATGCTGGATTGAATCGAGCATGGTTTCCTCGCCAGGTGTTAAAGGATAATTAACCTTTCCATTGGATCTGAACACAATATTTTGAGGCTGTGCGGCACCAATGGCAAAAGTAAAAACCACAAATAATAGAACTCTGCTGATCTTCATATGATTTCTTATTTTAATTTTAATCCGTAATACTTGCGTTTCATCTCTCCGGGCTGATCAGGAATCTGCTATAACAGAATCCCTACATCATAGAAAGTTTTAAAACAGCCGGATTCAGCGGAGGCTGGCTGTCAGAGCTTAAATGATGCAGAAATAACCTCTGCCGAACTCCCTCCCACAAATGCATTGAATTCACCGGGTTCCCAGTATTTCTTCAGATCAGGATGATAAAAAGAAAGATCGTCGGTTGTCAACGTAAATGACACGTTAATGGTTTCACCTTTCCTGATCAAAAGTTTTTTGAACCCTTTAAGTTCTTTAAGAGGGCGGGTAATGCTTCCAGTTTTGTCCTGAGTGTACAACTGCACTATTTCTTCCCCATCGCGATCCCCGGTATTGGTGACATTCGAGGAGACTGTGATAGTGTTTCCCTGGACTACAGCTTTAATGCCTGAATAGCTAAAGCTGGTATAGCTCAGGCCAAATCCAAAAGGATAAAGTGGTGAATTCGGGCAATCAAGGTACCTGGAAACATATTTCTCGTCAGGATGATCAGGGTTATATGGCCTTCCAGTGTTTTTGGTATTGTAAAACACTGGAATCTGCCCGGTATTCCTTGGAAAGCTCATAGTGATTTTACCTGATGGATTGACATCTCCAAATAAAACATCAGTGATGCCATTGCCGGCCTGGGTTCCTCCGAACCATGTCTCAAGTATGGCCGGGGCAATTTCATTTAAATGGGAGATGGCCAGGGGGCGGCCATTAAAAAGAACCACGGCCGTGGGTTTGCCGGCTTTGATCACAGCATCTGCTAACTGGTTCTGTACACCTGGCAGGTCAATGTCCGACCTTGATGCAGCTTCCCCTGTCATATCGCCGCTTTCCCCGAGGGCAAGGATCACATAATCGGCTTCGCGTGCAAGTTTTACAGCTGGTTCAATCCCCGTAAGTTCCTTATCGTTGATATTACATCCCTTTTCATAAACTACTTTGACCGATTTTCCACGATTATTCCTTATCCCTTCAATCAAGGTGACACATTTCTCCCAGTTCCCGGCCGCAGTCCAGTTACCCATCATTTCTTTCCTGTCATCTGCAAGCGGACCGATCACGGCCAGGATCTTTATAGTTGGAGGGACAGGAAGCGTGTGGTTGTCATTCTTAAGCAGGACACAGCTTTCTGATACCAGCTTCCTGGCAAAATCCAGGCTTTCCTTTGTCATGATTTCGGTTTGTTCCCGTTGTTTGTTACAGAAACGGTATGGGTCATCAAATAAGCCTAATTCAATTTTTGCATGCAGAATACGGCGCACAGCTTTATTGATATTATCAATACTTACTTTTTTGTCTTTCACGAGGGCTGGAAGGTAGTCCAAAAAAGTGCTTCCCTCCATATCCATGTCAACTCCGGCATTCAGGGCCAGTTCTGCTGCTGATTCCAGGTCTGCAGCCACTCCATGGTTAACCAGTTCATTGATGGCAGTAAAATCGGTAACGACAAAACCGTCAAATCCCCAATCTTTACGGAGAAGGTCTGTCAGCAGCCATTGATTGGACGTGGATGGTATTCCGTTGATCTCGTTGAATGATGTCATTACCGTGGCCACACCGGCATCAATACAGGCTTTATAGGGAGGCAAATAGTATTCAAAAAGGGAAAGCGGGGAAATATCAACTATGTTGTAATCACGGCCCGCCAGTGGGGCTCCATAGGCAGCAAAATGCTTTACACAGGCCAGGATGTGCCTACCATCCATGTACCCCTTGCCCTGGAAACCCCGGACCCTGGCTTTTGCGATCTGGGATCCAAGCCAGGTATCTTCTCCTGCCCCTTCAGAAACCCTTCCCCAGCGTGGATCCCGCGCAATATCCACCATAGGAGCAAACGTCCAGTTGATCCCTTCAGCAGAGGCCTCCATGGCTGCTATCTGGTCCGCTTTTTCAATGGCATTAAGATCCCAGCTTGCCGCCTGCCCCAGAGGGATCGGAAAAATAGTACAGTGACCATGGATTACGTCATATCCAAAGATCAATGGTATTTTTAGGCGGGATTCTTCGACTGCCATTTTTTGCAAAGTTTTTACATAATCCACAGTATTAGCATTTAAAATAGCTCCTACCTTGCCATCCCTGATAAGCTGTTTGTAACTGGAATTGAGTGTAGGGCCTGTAACATCCCATTCGGAAGCAAACAGGGACAATTGGCCGATTTTTTCTTCAAGCGTCATTTTCTTCAGAAGCGCTTCTATTTTCAGGCTATCGGAAGAAGTCTGTACAGGTGCATTTATTTTTTGCGCTGTGACTGAAAAAGCCAGCAGGATGGTTCCAAGAGCAAGCACGATGAGTCTGGAAAGTGCAGGTTTATTCATGAAACTAGGATTTTTTGTATGTAAACCCTAGTTTTGTCAACCCTTGCCTGATTTCCGGGCACGACATGAACAGGGTCCACAGTAATTGTGTGCGGTAATTTTCAATCATTCCCACAATAGGGCCTTCATCAATTGCAATGTATGATGAGCCCCACCAGCCCGCAGTAACATCAAATGCATCATAAAAACCATAGGGACCCCATAAACGGTTCCCCAAAATAAAATAAAAATGACGGATTGCATTCAGGGATTGATCCGGGGTGTACGGAATTGCAGAAACAGCAGCCGTTGGTGTTATCACGCCAAGATCATGCGTGGGTGATTGTGCGGCATACCCCCAGGGATTATCACTGGCAGTGAGTCCCCAAGAACTGGTACTGTATCCGATCCAGTGGTTCGGATTGGCTGCACAGAAAGAATAGTTGATCAGTGACTGATGCGTGTTTTGTTCCCAGTAATTTGCATAAATATCATTCAGGTTCCTGGGATCCAGGCCCAGGTAAGTATATTGTGTGAAGAAGAGCGGACCTCCGTAAGGTTGACCCAAAGGAAGTCTATATCCATAATAAGTATTCCCGTTTTTGATCGATCCGTTTTGGGCATATCCCTGGTAGTACACATCGGCAGATATCCCATGCGTGGTTGAAGCCGCAGCTACAACATAAGTGATCAGTGTTTCATTGTATCCCTGGATTTTAACATTGACGGCAAACCCGTAATCAGGCGACCAATTCCAGTATAATACATTTTGCCCCTGAGTGTACCAGTCATATTCCACTCCGTTAACAAGTCCATTGATGCGTTGAATCAGTGTTTTTTCTGCCGCATTGGTGGAATCCAGGTATTGACGCATGGTATAAAGCCCCATCACCATATAAGATGTTTCCACGAGGTCCCCTCCGTCATCCTCTGCATCGAACGGAACAACTTTCCCTGTATTTCCGTTTAGCCAGTGCGGCCATACCCCGTGAAAACGATCGCAGGTTTCAAGAAAGGTGAGTATTTTCCCAAATTGTGTAAGTCCCTGGTCCCGGGTGATAAACCCCCGGTTCATCCCAACCACCAGCGCCATTACACCAAACCCTGAACCCCCGGTCGCTATCACATCACCGGATGTATTCCGTTCACGTGCCATTCCGCATGCAGGATGGGCAAAATCAACAAAATATTTCAGGGTTTGTTGCTGTACCAGGGTTAGTAGTGCATCATCAGACAACGGCGGAAATTTATAAGTTGAATCCAGCGAGGTGTAAAACGAATTTACAAATCCGTCAAAAGCAAATCCTTTGGTCGATTTCAGGTTACTTGAAACCGTGAACCAGGTATGTGTATAATCAGGCAGGGGTGAAATGTTGGTCATCGAAACCTTCCTGCTACTGTCGGAAAGTGCTAATGAGAGATGATTGCTACTGGACAGGCTAAAACAAGACTTGTAATTGGATGAATCGAGCGGGTCAGAAAATAAGATTTCAATGTTGACATGCTGCCAGTCAATGTTCATAAGGTTTGTGTGGCTTAAAAATTCTGCGCCATTCAATGTTACACTTTTCAGCGTAAGCTTTCTGTTGATGGTGGTGAACGAATAATTTGTCTCTGAGAAACCTTCCCCGGCACTGCCGGTTAAAGTGGGCCCAATCTGCAGAATATAATTTGTCATAGGATCCAAAGGACTCGCAGGTGTAATCGTGACGGTTTGATAAATGTTGGAATAAGCGATCCCAATTAACACATTGGTATTCCCATTCCTCTTAAGGAACAGGCTTTTCCTGACCGTATTGGTATCCAGTGAAGTATTGAATGTGATTGAAATAGAACTATCGACCGGGATATTAAAATTCGGACCTTGCACGGTAAGTTCAGTGTTCCCGGATTTTACATATTCCACTACGAGCCTTTCGGAATTGCCTGACATTTTCTTTTTACAGGAGGGAAAGAACATGAGCAGGATGATGGCCATTAATCCTATGATCACATGGAATTTCATGGAATGATCCAGGGTATAAAAAGTTATTGGTAGTTATTTATTTTCTTCAAATAAGATCAAAGATGATAAATAACTACCAATAACCGGATTAATAACAACTAAAAACTACAACCTTTCAAACCGGGTTAGGGTTTTTCAGAATTGTACATCAACAAGATTTCGTTGGGTGTAATTACTTTATGGAAAATCCTCACATCATCCAGCCATCCTTTGAAGTGGTTATTGGTTGTAATGTTATAATCGGCCCAGGAATCGGTGATCGTAGGATCCACCTTGTCCTGGATAAAACCAAAGACAAATGTATTGTTTCCGGGGTTTCCTGCATATTTCAATCCCGAAGCATTCGCCATTGCATTGGGGTACAGATTGTAATCCTGTGATTTCATTATCTGACCATTAATATACATGCTAGCGATTTTGGTAGCATGGTTGTAAGTACAAACAACATTTGCCCATTTTTCAACCAGTAACCCGTTAACACCAGTTCCTCCGTTGGAAGTAAGGTCCCTGCAATATGTATAACCTACCCAGGACAAAGTGTCTTCTCCGTTAAACCAAAGATCCTGCGAGGATGTGGTGTCACCCCTCAGGCTGTAAGTTGCGGCTAATTTGCATTCCCCGAGACCACTGTGTCCATTGTTGTTTATTTCAAACTGGAATCCATTCCAACCGGCTAATCCCATAGTAAAATGATCCTTCCTGCCAGTCGAATCTTCCTTGATCCAGAATGACAATGAAAAATCGAGGGTTTTATTGGTATTCATAAGAAGGTCTCCATTGGGGATTTCAATCAGGCTGGTAGTGCCATTAAAATGGGCAGCTAGTCCCGCAGCGGCCGAACGGGAAGCTTCTAAGGTCACAGCGGTAGCAACTGAAGGTGAAATTGTAGGATATGCACCGATCTGATCACTGCAAGGAAGGCTTTCAAAATTCCAGTAAGCTACTGCTCCTGAGGGGACGAAGGTGCCGACGGTTGTAAACGACCGGGTAAATGCACCTAGGACTTGACCATCAGTAGACGTTACACCTGCTTTGAATTTGAGTGAATACAACGCGCCGCCAGCCAATGGTGGAGTGGTGGGTGTAATGGTAATCGTAGATCCAGTCACTACAACGGCAATTGCGATATTTGTTGTATCATAACCCTGAACAAGGCTAATGGTAGCGGTAGTTGCAGTAGTCGCGTTAACGCCGACTGAAAAGACAGCTGTAATTGTGGGGCTGGTTGGAACATTCGTAGGAGGAACGGCTCCGTTGAGATCAATCGCGCCTGCTTTCAGGCTTGAGAGACTGAAGGATGTAGTCGAACTTGTCGACTTTTTGCAACTTGTAATTCCAACAAAGAGTATCATTGCAAGAAGCAATGAACTCAGAATCAACATTTGTTTTCTCATGACATCATACATTTAAGGTTTAACAAAATTCAGATTAGTATTTATTAATAATTGGGGTTCTGTACCAACGCTCCCTGCGAGAGATCAATTTCACTTTGAGGAATTGGCAGTACTTCATTTTTTCCGGTAACAAAACCAAGCGGGCCCAGCTTCGCTGCTGCTCTTCCTGTTCTCACCAGGTCCCAGAACCTGAGTCCTTCCAATCCAAGTTCATGCCTCCGCTCATTAAAGATGAGATCTCTCAGTTGGGACTGATCTGTAGTTGTGATATCAGGCAGTATGCCTGGATTTCCCTGGCGGGCACGGGCTCTTATCATGTTCAGGTAAGTCAGTGCCTGAGTGGGTTTTCCGTTTTCATTCAAAGCCTCTGCTGCCATAAGTAAAACATCCGCATAGCGGATCATACGTCGATGGAGTCCCCAGTTTGAAGTTGTAGTTGCTCCGGGTACCCAGACTTTACGGTTATAACATTCTATTTCGATGATATTCCCCAAGGAATCCTTTGTAACATCAGGAGTTCCTGCAACATCTCCAAGAATAACAATGCCATTGATGGTATCTCCAAGGTCAATCACAGTTCCTTTATACCTTGGATCGCCGGTTTCAAATGAATTCCTGAGGTCAATCGATGGCCGGTTGAATCCCCAGCCTTTATTCGGTGTACCACGGACTCCCTGGGTATTGCCATATTGGTCGCCACCAGCATCCTCATTTTCCACCTGTATAGCTCCGATTTCAAAAACTGATTCCACGCCATTGTTCCCGTTGATCCCGTTTGCATCGGTATAAACAGGTTCGAGGCTATATTTGTTCAGGTTTATCACATCCATGGCATACTTCTCTGCATTAACGAAATCATTCCGGAATAAGTATACCTTAGTAAGTAACGCTTCAGCTGCCTCTTTTGTTGCACGACCGACATCGGCTGACGCATAATCACTCTTTAGAGGTAATATATTGATCGCACTTTGGAGATCGTCGATGATCAATGTATAAACTTCGTCTTTGCTCGCTCTTACTAATCCCAGTGGGGGAGTCGTTGTGGTTACCAGGGGAACACCTCCCCAGGCACGAACAAAATCAAAATAAAATAACGCCCTTAGAAATTTTGCTTCCGCTATATAACGGCTTTGAAGCGTTGCATCCATTGCGATCTTGGGAACTTTCTCAATCACCACATTGGCGCGCCTTACACCTACATAAAGCGCATTCCACCAACGGTCAAGTCCGTCCTGGGTCGGGGTGATCCCGAAATAGTCATAGGGTCCCACCGTGCTGGCCTGATCGCCGGGATTACTTCCTTTCCTAGCATCATCCGACATGATATCCAGGATCGGGTAACCACCGGAATGATAGTACCAACCCCTGAGCGATTCATACACAGCATTGGTAGCCAGGATCGCATCAGATGCGCTGGTCGGGAACTGATCCGTGGTGAGTATTCCCTGAGGATCCTTTTGGAGGAATTTTTTACAACCGGGCGTTACCATGCATAGAACCAATGCGAACAAAATAATATGGATTCTTGATAGTTTCATTGGTCAGAAATTTAAATTTAATCCTATTGAATAAACCGAAGTCGTTGGATATGCACCAAAATCAACCCCGCTCGACAAAGCATCGGAACTGCCTATTTCAGGGGTATATCCGGTATATTTTGTCCAGGTGAAAAGATTGTCGGCTTTTACATAAATTCTTAACTTTTGAATATAAATTTTTTGTGTGATCCTGGAGGGTAATGTGTATCCTAGAATGATGTCACGAAACCTCAGGAATGATCCGTCCTGAACGTAATGATCGGAAGGCAGATAATTATAGCCACCGGCAGAAGCAATGGGTTCGGTGTAACTTGTACCGGGACCCGTCCAGGCGCCCAGTACATGACTTTCATAATTATATTGATCCGGGCGGATAATTTCTTTTGCGTTAAATATTTTATTTCCGGTCTGTCCCTGGATATCAATTGCAAGATCGATCCCTTTGTACTCGAAACTAACAGAAAATCCAAAAATAAATTTTGGTATCGGGGATCCGATATAGGTCCTGTCCCGGCCATCTATTTTCCCGTCGCCGTTCATATCTACATAACGTAACGAACCAACTGTAGCGCCCGATTCGCCCGTAATGTGCGGGTATGCATTCAGCTCGGCCTGGGTTTGGAATATTCCATCGGTTTTATATCCGTAAAAAGCCCCGATAGGAAGTCCGACCCTCGAAGCAGTCACATACTGACCGTTGCCCAGGTATCCCCCGTAAAGAACGGTATCCGATCCGCTCACCCCACCGATGCTGATAATTTTGTTGGAGATCGTTGTTCCGTTAATACCAATATTATATTTCAGCTTTCCGACCTGGTCACGCCAACCAAGGCTGAATTCAAAGCCTCTGTTCTGTACTTTCGCAGCATTAAAAATCTCTTTTGTATTCAGCCCGTTCCCAAAATAGGCTGGAATGGTCAGACCCACAAGGATTCCGTAAGTTTCCTTGTCATAATAATCAAATTCACCAGTCAGCCGGTCTTTAAAAAACCCGGTTTCAAGTCCGACATCTACCTGTGAGGTAGTCTCCCATTTCAGTTTATTATTCCCGATAACCCCGTATGTTGCAGCAGGATCAACATACGAACCTGTTCCAAGTACAGTAACCATGTTAGAATTCACAAGAGAATACCGACTTTCATAGGGTATCTTATCATTCCCGACGATCCCCCAGCTTCCTCTCAATTTCAGTTTTGAAAGAAACTTTATGTTACTCATAAATTTTTCCTCCGAAGTATTCCATCCGACAGCAACTGAAGGAAAATCACCCCACCTGTTTGATTCGCTGAATTTGGAGGAACCATCCCGCCTGTAGGTTAATGTCAGAATATATCTTTTAAACAGGGTGTAATTTACCCTTACAAGATAGGAGATCATGGAATAATATGAGTTAGGATCAAGGTTGTTTCCGATCAGTCCAATATTATTGATGTTATGCGATGGATCCCATACATACGTTGGCTGGATATACCAAAAATTTGAATTATCACGAATGATGTTTGACCCGGTCAGGTTCATAAATTCATTTGTTGAATTCTGCATAGTATAACCGGCTACAACATCAAGATAATGTTTCCCGAAATCTTTTTTGTAAGAGATTGTATTTTCCCAGAGCCACGTGAGGTTTTCGCTCCATGCTTTCCCAAGCAAACTATATAGGTTGAATTGGGTAGGAGATACTGTATAGGCTGGTGTAAAGCTTTCTCCTTTGTTATAGGCTGCATCGATACCGTAGCTTGACCTGATAACAAAATTTTTCAGGAAGCTAACTTCTCCGAAAATATTACCAACCGCCCGGACTCCTCTGTTGAAATTATTCGAATAAGCCAGGGCAGCGAGTGGATTCCCGACTCCCGGGACGGCATTAAAGCTTCCATCGGGTTTATAGGGGTCGATAACAGGCTGGGCCCTGTAAGCTTGAAATGTAACATCCGGTGCAACCTGCTGGGTATATGGTGTGACCGTGATGTTATTGCCAAGTTTAATATCCTTTGTCAATTGATAGGTGTTGTCAATCTTCAGGGTAAGTCTTTTGTAAGATGATTTGTCAATGATCCCTTCCTGGTCAAAATACCCTACACCAACATAATATTGAACGGTTTTACTGGATCCGCTTGCTGACCCTTCGAAATTATAAATCGGGGCCATATGAAAGATCTTGTTTTGCCAGTCGGTATTTGGGAGCAGATCAACATTATTGAACGTTCCGGGTTGAAATTCATTAATGATGTTTGCATAATCCTTCCCATTCAGTAAACTGATTTTATGCGCTACTTTCTGCCAACCGGTTTCTCCGTTCAGTGTGAATATAGTTTTACCTTCGCCGTTACCTCCGATCACCTTCCCGGTTTTAGTAGTGATGACGATAACACCATTGGCGCCCCTGTTCCCGTATATCGCAGTAGCAGAAGCATCTTTTAACACAGTGATCGATTCGATGTCTGCACTGTTAAGATAAGAAATATCACTGAGAATCACTCCATCAACGACATAAATCGGGGAGGCATCCCCTATGGTCCCGATACCACGGATGCGGACTACCGGACTCTCACCCGGAGTTCCGGAGGCACTGGTAACCTGAACACCTGCCACCTTACCTGCAAGGTTTTCAATCGGGTTCATTGCAGTAATCTTTGTAATATCGTCCGTCTTAACAGTCGAGACCGCACCGGTAAGATCCATTTTACGTAATGTCCCGTATCCCACCACGACCAATTCCGTAAGCGTGGTTTTTGAAGGTTGCATCGCGATATCCACGATGTTTTCCGCACCCAATTCAATTTCTTTGGAAGTGTACCCTACAAAGGAATATACCAGGATAATTTTCCCTTCCGGTACTTTGATCGTATACTTCCCATTGATATCCGTTACTGCCCCTGTGGTAGTACCCTTGATCTGTATTGTTGCACCCGGTAAGGTTTCTTTTGTGTCGGATGCAGATATTGTTCCCGTTATGGTTCGTACCTGGGCATTTGAAACCGACATCAATAGAAGGAAGAAAACAAGCATTAATAATGCTTTTAGGTTTTTCCTTTTTTTTCTTGGATCTCTAAATTGCATAAATCTGTTTCATTAAAAGACGATTTTCTCCTTCTTCCCTGTCAGCAGGGAACAATTAACAAATTTAAACTCAGAATTGTATCCTTATAAGCGCAGGTATACGTGAATTCCCTTCGTATTTGGTGCATCATACCAGGCCATAACCACCAGCGCGACAGGAAGAGTCCAACATTCCATATTCTGCTTCTCTTAAACATAATTTCTGAGCAGTAATACCGTTTTTCAACCTATAAAATTAATTCCTTTTATCAGAATATGTCAAAAAACAGGAAAATATTTTTTCGTTCGATAGAAAATGAAGGGTTTTCCGGGATAACGTTCATCTCTTTTTTATAAAATATTCTACCTGTGACAAAGAAAGTTTTCCGACATGAATATACGTTCATTACACTTTCGTCTTTCATCTAATCAAAACGTAATGAAACTACACGCCGCAGAGTGGGGTATCATTAGGAATTATTTTTTATTCGCTGCAAGCGGCGGGGAATTGAACCCTTAAAAGATTAAATGCTGATGACAGTCTCAACAACCAATGACCCGACGAAAACTTGGCTTCAGTAATTATTTAAGTTGACAACCATTATCCTTTGGACCAAACGAAACAACTCTCCCGGTTGTCAAGTCCATGCATTGAGGCCATGGGCTGTGTGTCCGGTCGTGGGTTTGAAGAAATGTGAGTATTCCCCTGGAATGTGTATGTCCGTATTTATGAAAACTTGTCCAAAGAATAACTAATGTCATTATGGATCATATCCCCACTGGAATCCAAATGACTTATAAAACAATTGTACAAGTGCTATTACATCTTTTTTTAGCAACCTTATCCGATCAGGGTCAGAAAGTATAAACAAAAACATAAAAGAGGCTGGTATAGATTACAAGCCTCTGGGAGAATGATTCATTTATTCAACAATTAGTTTTTCAAGGTCGAAATATGAACCCTTGATGAGTTGTATCAAATACTGCCCCCTAGGGAAAGTACTTATATCAATCTGATAGCTGTTCTTGCCTTTCTCGGTTTTGAAGATCTTTTGATCAGTAAGAATTCCAAGCATATCTGAAATTTTAACAATTAATTGCCCGGTTGTCTCAGTAATATACTCAAGATTGACAAGTTTTTTAGCTGGATTCGGATAAATATGATAAGAATGGAATTTCTTATTTTGATTAACTAACCCATTCTGATCATTGTTAATTGAGGAGAATATTTTTAAACCATAGCATGTTGAGTTATCAATACTTTTCTCCTGATTGGTCGAAATTTTAATAAAGTAGTATCTCTCTTGAACCGTTGGCAAGGTTATCTTTTGTCCGGATAGATCTAGTGTGTTAACTACAGCTATTTGATTACCATTTGGATCAATTACCGCCACTTCATAATCATCAGATAACCCGTTCATTTCAACATCGAACCCACTGGGGAAATTTAACACCTTAAAAATGAACCAGTATTCTTCATCTTGTGAAGGAATAATTGAATGATATTCTATGCCTGTCTCAATAAGGGATGCCTGCTGTTGGGTGATGCCGGGTTTAATAGGATTCGAGCAATCAAACTGTGCTTTATCAGATCCTGCACAATTCCCCATTGTTGTAAAAAATGAACTTATGGACCAACAACTGGAAGTACCCGACCCACAATCGGTATTTACCTGCCATTCATATGTCGTACAAGTTAGAAGATTGATTAACTGGAGATAAGTATTTTGTGAATAAGAATTAGTCCATGGATAGGTACTGGCTATCCGGTATCTCACATTATATCCTGGGTAGCCTGTACAAAGAGTCCAGTTTAAAGTTGCAGATGTCGTTCCAATGTTTGTTGTGCCAATAGGTGACGGGCTGGGACAAGATCCTGATGGTTGTGTCGTAAAAATGGTTGATAAAGTCCAACAACTTGATCCATTTGAACAAACACTCTGAACCTGCCATTCATATTGTGTACAGGAAGACAAATTTGTTAAATAGTAGGAATTCGCGGACGTTGAAGTGCTTGTCCAATCCGGTGTACCAATTATTCTATAGCGAATCCGATAATAGATTGCGTTATAACCGTAATCCCAATAAAGTGTTGCGCTATTTGATGTTACTCCTGTAGTATAGGCATAAGCAGGTGCAGAACAAGCAGAAGTAGAGCTGATCGTCCTGAAATTCACCATGGATGTCCAACAGCTTGTTCCACCTCCGCAATTTGTTTGGACCTGCCATTCATACTGGGTACATGGTGTAAGTCCGGTAAGATTGCAATAATAAGTGTTTGTTGGGATAATCGTCCATACGGTTGTTCCTAGTACCCGGTATTGAACGTTGTACTGGGTGTAACCTGTAACCGGAGTCCAATTTAATCTAGCTGAGTTTGCTGTTATATTACTGGTAAAGGGTGTATTAGGCGTTTGGCATCCGGTACCGCCGGTCGGAATCGTAGTAAATCGTACAAGTGTTGACCAGCAGCTTGTCCCCAGATTGCAAAGACTTTCAACTTGCCATTCATAATTTGTACATGGAGTCAAATAATTTAATGTAGTTGTATTCGAAATGGAATTCTTTGTCATCCAGGAAGATGTTCCTGTGATCCTGTATTGTATACGATAAATTATTGCCCCGTTAGCAGCATTCCAGCTGAGTGTTGCAGAAGTTGCAGTAATATTAGATGTTTGGGGTGATAGTGGTATTCCACAGCCAGAACCACCTGATGAAACCGTAAGAAACTGTGTAATTGTCGACCAATCACTGGATTGGTTCAGGCATGTTGGGCAAATCGTCTGAACCCTCCATTCGTAAGGTGTACATGATGAAAGGTTATTAATTTCAAATGAACTATTCGAAGAGAATTCAGTTATCCATAAGTTAGCACCAATAATTCTATATTGTATGTAATACCCATCGGATCCTTGGACATCATCCCATGATAAAGTTGCTGTTGAACTTGTAATATTTGTTGTGTTCAAATTTTCCGGTGTTTGACATATACATGAAAGAATGGGAGAAACATACGTCATACAATACCCGATATGGTTATCAGTCCAGGTCGGATAAATATTTCCGTCATAGGCAGTAATTCCGAGATAATCGCCCATATATTTTTTTGCCATGTTCGGGATCGGGGCTGGCGTGAAGGAAAAGTCGCTGACTTGCATATCGGTAAAGTTGTTGCCACCATCTGTTGAATATGCCATGAAGGTTGCAGCGTCTTGGTTGTTTGAAACATTACGATTGCTGTAAAATACAACGCTTACACAACCGTTTGCCTGGTCACAGGTTATCCATGGCAGATAAGATGTTTTACCCAGTCCCGAAGGATTCTGGTTGATCTTAATTGGCGACGACCAGGTGGTTCCGCCATCGGATGACATGATCATATAGCAATCAATATCATTTCCTGTATTTACCCCCGGAACTCCGTGATTTGTCCAGCATACATAAAGATTGCCGCGATGTGGTCCATTGCTGATATCACATGCCATCGAAGGGAAGGAATTCACACGCATATTCTCCGGAACACCAGAATTACGAATACCCTTAATATTGCTGATGATCCGTGTAGCCGGCGACCAGGTTACGCCTCCGTCAAGCGATTTTGAAAAACCGATAGCGCCTTCGTCGTTCGGCCAGCTTTCATAAACTGCAAAAACGGCATAGACCTCACCATTCGGACCTGTCTTAAAATTAACCCCTTGTTTTTGTCCTCCAGAAACGATAGCATTTGAGATCTCCTTCGAGGCTTCCCAATTTGTCCCATTGGTTATGGATCTTGAAATAGCAATCTGTTGGCTCGGATCCATCCACCCATTATATAAATATCCCTTGTATTGACTCGTTGGGCTATTATCGACCCAAAGATGATTTTTATCAAGCACGAAGCCCGAAGGTGCTGATGCAACTTTAACGTTGGTCCAGGTACTTCCGTTGTTGTCAGAATATGCAACAGTTTGACCAAACTCTACATCAATATAGCCTATAAAATATCTCCCGCTCATATTAATACAGACTGCAGGGTCGCCATTATTATCTTCGCCTGCACCATGGTACGACCCCGTCCAGGTATCTCCGGCATCAAAAGAATTGTACCAGTCAGCTCCATATAAGCTGCCTGTACTTGGTTGCGGTGTTGAATTGTTGGAATTCAGGACATGGTTTTTATCGCCGGGGTCTCCAAAGATTGAATTTTCACTTTCGGTGTTAACATTGGTCGTAACAGGAATATCGGGTGAATCGGAAACCAGGGTTCCATTATTTGTAAAAACTTTTGTTCCGGTAAACTTAGCCGGTTGTGGCTTGTACATCGGTTGTACAGGCACAAGGCCTAATTTAGCCATTTTTTGCCAATAACCAATATTATCGATACGGGTATCAATCTGATAATTCTGAGGCAGAACAACTGCTTTCTGCGTGTTCTGCGAAAAGCTTGTAATGCTTATAATCCCTATAAGCATTATGAAAGTAATTTTTTTCATGTGGCAAGGGTTTAATAAAAAAATAAATGATGACTTTTCTCATATTAATATTTTCTACATTATGAATTTATTTTCAGGCTCATTGGAGGGGAAAATAAATACGAAAAATGTGCCGAGGTTAATAATTTCATATCTTATATCATAACCATTGCATGAAAATTTTAATTCTATAAATTAATTATAAACATGAAATTTTATTGTAAAAATGTCTCAATTAATTTATATTCTTTTTATAAAACCTTTTATAATGTCATTAATACATTTATTTTTATTTTATGTTCTTTAACTAGTGGTTAAATATAACACATTTTGGACGATTGTCAACTATTTTTTATAAAAAATGTTCAAATACATAACAAAATATATAAGATATATTATTCTGAAAGAAAAAATCAAATGAATTCCAGAATTGATTTACGGGAAGACGGTGAATTGAGAAGTAATATGATTTAGCAAATTTTCGTATTTTTGAGGCAACAAATCATTCGAAAAAGAAATAATGATTAACAATAGATACATCGGTAATGAAAATTTCTATTATTGGTAGCGGATATGTAGGACTGGTTACCGGGACCTGTTTTTCTGAAGTGGGTATTGAAGTAACCTGCATTGACATTGACAAGAAAAAAATCGAAAATCTGAAAAACGGGATTGTCCCAATCTATGAACCCGGGCTTGAAGAAATGATACATCGGAATATGAAGAAGGACAGGCTGCATTTTTCAACAAACATTGCAGAAGCAATTCAGGATTGTGAAGTACTGTTCAGCGCTGTGGGCACACCTCCCGATGAAGACGGGAGTGCCGACCTTCAGTATGTGTTGAATGTTGCCAGGGATTGTGGGAAGTATATGAGAGATTACCTGTTGATCGTTACCAAAAGCACGGTTCCTGTTGGTACTGCCAAAAAGGTAAAACAAGTTGTACAGGAAGAATTAGATAAACGGGGTGTTAAGATTGAGTTCGATGTCGCCTCCAACCCGGAATTTCTTAAAGAAGGAGCAGCCATTGATGATTTCCTGCGGCCTGACAGGATTGTTGTTGGCCTCGATTCTCCGCGGGCAGAGGACCTGATGAAAAGTCTTTATAAACCGTTTACCCTGAATGGGCACCCGGTTATCTTCATGGATATCACCTCAGCCGAAATGACCAAATATGCCGCCAACTCAATGCTGGCAACTAAGATCAGCTTCATGAACGATATTGCAAATCTTTGTGAGATCGTCGGTGCCGATATCAATATGGTAAGGAAAGGAATTGGTTCCGATTCACGGATCGGGACAAAATTTATTTATCCCGGGATCGGTTACGGAGGATCCTGTTTCCCGAAAGATGTGAAAGCCCTTATCAGAACTGCCGATACTTATAAATATCCCCTCCGGGTACTGAAAGCAGTGGAAGCGGTGAACGATGACCAGAAAGCCATAATGTACCACAAAATCCTGAACTATTTCAAGGGCGATATGAAAGAAAAACGAATCGGGTTGTGGGGATTGTCTTTCAAACCACAAACCGATGATATGCGTGAAGCCCCTTCGCTGGTCATTATAAGGAAATTCCTCGAAGCAGGAGCTAAAGTAAAAGCTTACGACCCGGTTGCTATGGATGAAGCCCGGCGGATCCTGGGCGACTCGATTGAGTACGCCACAGACCAGTATGATACCCTTATCGATGCGGATTGCCTGTTGCTGGTAACCGAATGGCCTGAATTCAAATTCCCCAACTTCAATATCATTCGTAAACTCCTCAAGCAACCCGTGGTGTTTGACGGAAGAAACATCTATGACCTCAACGAAATGATACAGAAAGGATTCGCTTACTACTGCATAGGAATCCATACCGAATTCCTTTAATATTTAAACTATGGCAAAGAAAAAGGTTTTGGTTACCGGTGGCGCCGGATTCCTGGGGTCACATCTTTGTGAACGATTGCTGAAAGACGGAAATGAAGTGGTTTGTCTCGACAATTATTTCACGGGACAGAAACAAAATATCGTAGCCTTTCTGAACAATCCCTATTTTGAACTGATCCGGCACGATGTAACCATGCCGTTCTTTATTGAAGTAGATGAGATCTACAACCTGGCATGTCCAGCATCTCCTATCCATTATCAGTATAATGCGATCAAAACCGTGAAGACTTCGGTAATGGGCGCGATCAACATGCTGGGACTGGCCAAAAGGATCAAGGCGAAGATCCTTCAGGCTTCCACGAGTGAAGTATATGGCGATCCGGATGTTCATCCCCAACCTGAAACTTACTGGGGACATGTGAACCCGATCGGACCCAGAGCCTGTTATGATGAAGGAAAACGGGCGGCTGAAACGCTGTTTATCAATTATCACAAACAAAACAATGTCCGGATCAAAATCATCCGGATCTTCAATACTTACGGCCCCCGCATGCATCCCAACGACGGGCGCGTGGTTTCCAACTTCATTGTTCAGGCACTCAAGGGCGAAGATATCACCATTTATGGCGATGGCACTCAGACCCGCAGCTTTCAATATGTAGATGACCTGATCGAAGGGATGATCCGCATGATGAATACAAGAGAGGATTTTACCGGACCAGTGAATCTTGGTAACCCGATGGAATTCACCATAAGGGAACTTGCCGAAAAGATAATCCATCTGACAAATTCCCGGTCGAAGATCGTCAGGATGCCGCTTCCACCGGATGATCCAACGCAACGCCAACCTGATATCCAGGTTGCCAAAAAGGAACTGGACTGGGAACCGAAAATTCCCCTGGAAGAAGGATTGAAAAAAACCATTGAATATTTCGCTTCCATCATTTGAGATCTTTCAACCCAGTGTCACGATGATCGACAGGTAAAATTTGATGATACTTTTCAGTATTTCGACAAAGAAGTAATCCTGAATATCATTAAAATAATTGTATCTATGGATCGGATTTTATTTATGATTGATTTGATCAGACGGAAAGCAGATTGTGAAAAATAAATGCATTGTAATTCCGGTCAGGGTTCAATCCAGAGCACAGAATTACCGGTCCCGTATTCGTTGTTTTCCCAGAGCTCGTTTCCGGGATCAAGGATCCATTTCCCGTCGACCCTGAATTTATAAGTGTATTTCCCGGGTTTCAGGAAGATGGGAAAGATCCACCTGCCGTCTTTCTTTACCATACTAAAATTATCCGGGTTCCACCCGTTAAAACTGCCTGCCACGGAAACTTTTTTGGCGTCCGGATACTGATCCAGCCTGAAAATATAATTGGATTTTAATGCGAGAAAGGAGTTCTGTGTCTCGCCGGAACCTGTTGTATTCGGGTTGACCGGGTCGGTCATCCATTTTCCGTCGATGATGAATTTGTACTCATAATTGCCCGGGCCGAGCACATACCAGAGTTGCCATCCGTCCGGTACTTTTTCCATGAAAAGTTCACCGGTATTCCAGGCATTAAAATTTCCTGTGAGGATCACATTTTTTGCGTCGGGAAATCCTTTCAACCTGAAAAGGATGCTGTCGCCAATCCCGATAACCGAGTTGAAATTCCCGGTGCCATCCGGCCGTTTCAGTTTGTTATCGGGATCTGTTGTCCAAACCTTATCAACAATGAACTTATAAGCATGCGTGCCTTCCCGAAGGTACATAGGCAATAGCCAAGTGCCTTTTATAAGAATCATTTTCAGTTCCTTCTCATTCCAGTTGTTGAAACTGCCCGCCAATATAACTGTATGCGCGGCAGGGTATCCCCTTAACCGGAAAAGTTGGTTATAGCAGTATACCACTGAATTATATCCGCCGTAGGTATCGTCTTCCCTGAGTTTGTTGAATGGGTCCTGTGACCACGTCCCGTCCAGGATGTATTTATAGGAATACTTACCCGGTCGCAGTTTCAGGGTAACCACCCAGCCTGAATCGCAGGCCTGTACTGGGGTTTGCTCCGTACTCCAGGAATTGAACGATCCGGATAGAAACACGCGTTTTGCTTCTTTGTGTCCTGGCAGAAAAAAACGGGCAAGACCTTTGCGGTATTGGAACACGGAAACTTTTGTAAAACGGTTTATCCCGTAATCAACCGATTCCCTTTCTGCTTCACCGGCGGCTGCCTTCATCCAGCGGTCATCGACCATGAAGACATCGTTTGCGGAAGGGGGCCTTACCGGCATTGCCTTGATCGCCTTTGACAATTCAACAAGGTGATCATTTAATTTCACTACCACCCAATTGGCATCCTTTACTGTTATTTCGGTCTTGCCTGAAAAAACTCCTGCCAGTAACACGCTGTCGAGGTCAAATAAACGGGTTAGTTCTTTTTTCTGGTCTTTGCTCCACTTCAGATCAATTTTAAAATAGATCTTTCCGTTTTCCACCCGGCAGATGGTATTCGGGTTAAACTGCGACCATCTTGCAAAAACCGGTAGAAGAAAGACCAGTACCAGGAAATGTTTTCTAAGTTTCTTCAACTTTTTCCGGTTTTAGTAAAACTGATCTTTAATTCATTTTTCACTAAATTAATACAAACTTCCCCTTTTTCAAAGAAATCATATCCCAGCATGCCATCGATCGGGTATCCATAGGATGCCGCCAGGGCATCAAGGCTGGCAATGATCGTCTGCATATCCCGGATAGGATATTCTCCAAGAACAAAATCATTCAGTTTGCCCAGCAAAACTTCTGCTTCACCCGAACCTACGCCCATCAAGTCAGATCTTCTAAGGATCGTCACGGTACTTAATACTTTCTTGGAGGCAAAACTGTTCAGTACATTCGATTCAGCGCCTGTATCTAAGCAAAAATCAAGGAGTTTTCCTCCGATCCTAGCTTTGACAAAAAGGATGTTATGGTACAATTCGACCTTCTCCGTAACGTCGGCCCTGAATTCATTTTTCTGGACCGCCATCCTGTTGCCGGTTTTATCCAGACGATACAGCCGGAGTTCATTATGATTGATGTCGATCACCATTTCCATTCCTTTTAACATACATACGCCGAAAAGCCCGAGAACCTTGACACCCCGTCGGTTTTCGATGTGGCCGAGGTCTGTTACATCTGCCATCATATCGCTATATAACAACCCGGCAACATCAAGCTTTTTAATTTGAACATGCTGAAGTGCACCTGTTGTTCCGGTAATGCCTCCTCCTTCCCCACCATTGGTCGTCATATATTTCCTGAAATAGGTACTGTTCAGCACCAGCTGGGCAGCGCCGGTATCAAAGAGAAAATTGCCTACTGTGTTATCGATCTTCGCTTCAATCATGAACAATCTTCCTATGCGTTTAAGTGGTATGACTACCGATTCAAGTTCCCCCATCGGGCCCGTGTTCCCGAGTTTGGCTCCCATGATTGAGATGGCATGAGTGATCACTAGTCCTGATCCCTCTGGGATTTTTTCCGCGAACAAACATCCTGAAGAAAATGAAAAGTAAACTGCAATTGCGATGAATCGGATTGGAAACTGCATGCCTGGAATTTTGAACGAAATTAAGACTTTTGAGACAGTCTTATTTCCATTCCCTCCTTTTTTTCAAACAATTTATTTTAGATGGCGAAGAACTTTTATTTTCTATTTTTTAAATTCAGGGTTACCTTTGCACCATGTCTAAATTAAACCGGTATATTTCCTTTCTTTTACTGGTGTGTTTTTTACCGGTCGTGACCCCCAAGGAGTTCATCCATGATCTGTTTGGGCATGAAGACACCCAAGACCATTATCATTCTGCTGTAATAATTGAAAAAATACATAAGCATTGCAGCATCCTTCAGATTTCATTTTCCATCTTCATTTCATTCCTAAAATCTTTTTTACTAAAAAAGAAAATTGATAATTGTGCTTACTCTTTCCCGCAACAAACTTACATTCCCGGAATATCTGTAAATCTTTCCTTTCTAAGGGCACCTCCCACATATCACATCTGATTCATTGACCGGAGATTTCAGTATCTCCAATAAGGTTATTTCACATTAGAGAATTGCGGTGGATATCTGATTGATCATTCATTGCTTATTATCAATGTAAACACAAATAGAAGTGATATGAAATATTTCATCATAGTGATTTTCGTTATTGTGGGGATGTTGGCAGTGGACAATGTCCAATCCCAGGTAACACTTACAGGAAGAATAACTGATCAACACAGCAATCAGCCACTTTTCGGAGTCAACATTTTCATCCCGGAACTTTTAATCGGTACCACAACTGATACCTTGGGGGTATACAAGATTTCCAATCTTCCAAAAAGAAAAATTTTGTTAAGAATCAGCTATATAGGCTATAAGACAATTATTGAGCTGGTCGATCTTACAAATACCTCAGTCAAGGATTTTCAGCTTGAGGAGTCTCCCGAACAGATGAATGAAGTTGTAGTTACAGGAACGTCAAGAGCTACTGATATCCGGAGAAGCCCTATCCCGATTGTAGTTGCTGAAAGCAAGGGAATAAATATGAATGTGAACACTAATATTATCAATGCACTTACAAAACTTCCCGGAATCAGTGAAGTCACCACGGGGCCAAATATCTCCAAACCCTATATTCATGGGCTTGGCTACAATCGTGTATTAACGCTGTATGACGGTGTGAGGCAGGAAGGGCAGCAATGGGGGGATGAACACGGCATCGAAGTGGATGAATACGGTATTGACAGAGCTGAAATTGTCAAAGGGCCTGCAAGTTTGACGTATGGATCGGATGCCCTTGCAGGAGTAGTAAACTTGATTCCTTTTTCTCCGGTTCAGACCGGTACCATAAAAGGAAATTTCCTGGGGGAATATCAAACGAACAATGGAATGCTCGGCGGATCATTATCCCTCGACGGGAACCAGAAGGATATTCTCTGGGGCGGGAGAATTTCACATAAACAGGCAAAGGATTACCAGAACAGATACGATGGGCGCGTATACAATACGGCCTTTAGTGAAACGGATGCAAGCTTGTACACAGGGATAAACAAGAGCTGGGGATATTCACATCTGAATTTTTCTTTGTTTAATGATTTGCAGGAGATCCCCGACGGAAGCCGGGATTCAATCACCCGTCAGTTCACGAAACAAATTACCGAAGCGGATACGGTCAGACCTGTCGTCAGTAATTCCGAATTGAATTCTTACAAGATATCCGTCTTGCACCAGCATATACAGCATTATCGTATTTATTCAACGTCGAATATTTACCTGGATGACAGCAAGATTGCTATCATCCTTGGCTATCAGAATAATATCCGGCAGGAATTCAGCCATCCGCAAGCCCCGGCTACACCAGGGCTGGATCTTCATCTTAATACAATTACGTATGATCTGAAATATTATTTACCGGATCTAAAGGGATGGGAAATTACTCCCGGGGTCAATGGAATGTATCAAATTAATTCCAATGAGGGAACGGAATTCATTATTCCGGATTACCGGGAATTTGATTTGGGTCTTTTCCTTCTGGTAAAGAAAACCTTGGATAAAATTGACCTTAGTGCCGGGGCTAGGTATGATATGCGATTCTTCAGTAATGATCAGATGTTTATACGTCCTGACCCGACAACTGGTTTTGATATGCAGGTATCTCCGCCTGACACTGCTGGTGCACAGAAAAAATTCTCTGATTTTAAACATACCTTCTCAGGTCTTTCGGCAAGCGCTGGGATGACCTACAATGTTTCCAAAAACCTTGGTATAAAGGCCAATTTTGCCCGTGGTTTCAGGGCTCCCAATATTTCGGAAATATCGGCTAACGGAGTTCATCCCGGAACAAATATGTACCAGATCGGGAACCCAGACTTTAAGCCGGAATTCAACCTACAGGGAGACCTTGGTTTGTTTTATACTTCCAAGCCGGTCATTGCAAGCATAGAAGGGTTTTATACTGATATTTCCAATTATATCTTTAACCAGAAAGTATTGAATCATCTCGGGCAGGATTCAGTTATTGTCCAGGGAAACCAGACATTCAAGTTCCGTCAGTCCGAAGCTGTTTTATATGGCGGGGAAGCCAGCCTGGATATTCATTTTTTCAAATGGATGCATTTTGAGAATTCCATCTCGGTCGTGTACGGTATAAACAAAGGCGGGAATGGGACAGAAATTACGGATAGCTCCAAGTATCTGCCATTCATTCCGCCTTTACATACACATACAGAACTCCGTGTCGAATTTGATAAAGGGATTAAACACATTTCGTCTGTTTATGCCAGGATCGCTATGGAATATTACGCAAAGCAGGACAGGGCTTATCTTGCTGATAACACAGAAACGCCTACACCGGGTTATACCTTCTTTGATGCCGGAATCGGAGGCGACGTGACAAAGAAGAACGGTAAAGTTCTATGCAGCATTCATATCGCAGCTAGCAATATTTTTGACATTGCATATCAATCTCACCTGAGCAGGTTGAAATATTTTGAACCCTATCCGAATAATACTACCGGTAGATCCGGGATCTATGATATGGGGAGAAATATCGCCCTTAAAGTAATTATCCCTATCGACGTCAGTAATTAGCCATTAGGAATTCATTTCACAGCTTTTGTTGTTACCTTAAACTGTACCCTCCTTGCTTCCTTATGAAGGATCTCGCCTTTATCAGAGAATCGGACGCTGTATCCTGCATCGTCTTTTTTGAGATCCATTTCAAAGCAAATTCCTTTATCCAATGCTTCTCTTCTTACCGCAGTAACAATCGTATAACCGGGAAAATTCCGGGCAACCGCGGATGATACTTCTTTCGGAAGTCCGTCTGAAGTTATCTCTTTTTCCGTTTCGAGCAATTTTCCTGCGGCATTGTATGTGGCAATGCATTCTTTCCCTTGTTCCTGGAAGCTGATTTGGTAATCCGTTTTATCGAGTCCGTATTTCACCACTTTGGCAGCAGGGAATTGTTTAGCAAATGCCTGCTTCACCGCGTTGGGCACGTTGTTGGGCGGTATTTCCTGAGAAAATGCCACCAATCCGATCAGAAAATAAAGCATAACTACAATTGCAATTTTTTTCATAACAAGATTTTCATATAGTGTCCGGATGGATTTGTTGCTAAAGTTAAATATTATAACTTATTTTTCATTAATTCTCTTTGGGTCAATTAGCCATCAGGGACTGAGGAACTGGATGCTGGATGTGTGGGTGAGGGATGTGAGATGTGGAATATTGGCGATCTAGTGAATTTTATCTGACAACATTCACCTTGGTAGAAAGGGTTCCTTCCCCGGTAACAGCCGTAAGGATATAAAGACCCCGGGACAGAGAAGAAACATCGAAAACGATTTGTTTCCCGGTATCTCCATTAAATTCTTTATTGATGACGGTTTGTCCATCCATAACAGAAAGCCGGATCTCCTTTAAGGATTTTAAATAGGAGGAATTCAATAATACGGTGATCTTGTCTGTTGCAGGGTTTGGTGTGATTTTTATTTTGCCTGCATCGACAGTATTGTTTGCGATACCCACCGGATAATCCCTGATGATAAGAACGTTGAATGTTGCGCCCACAAAGAGAGTATCATGCGTGTTTTCATTATAAATGGTCCAGCTCCCTCCATCATACCAAACGCCGAGCTCATCATTGATGTAACCTTGATTGAGTGGATTATTGGTAAAATCATGCACTACGAAAATCCTGGCATTAGGATTCCCGTTCAGCAAAGGGTTATCAAGTTGTGTAATATAAAAGGTGCCAGTTGCGGTATGTTTATAAAAGGATGTGGAAGCATCCGGAACAAAAATGTTGTAAGTGCTGTTTATCTTTAAGGTACCCGAATTATTCTCATTATAAACCGCCCATTTTGATTTGAAACCATCGTAGAAAATCCCAACGTGAGCATCATCATAAACACCATTTGCCCATGATTTGCTGATGAAAAATACGGCATTCGGGTTGTTATTCAGCAGCGGATTATCGATATCTGACCAATTTACTGATGAATTGGCCACGGTGACGGTATGTTTAAACGAAGTCCCGTTGGTTTGCGGGTTGAGTACGTTGAATGCGAGGTTTGTGTCGATGTTGGCCTGGGTTTCGTTAAAAATACTCCATTCAGAGCCCGTGAACCATAGTCCATGGCTTTGAGGCATGTATACTTCATGAGGAATATCCGGCCCCCAGAGATGGGTAAAGATCAGGTGTTCGGCAGTATCTGTTCCCACGATTGATCCATCCAGGATCGTATAATCTGAGACGCAGTTTGAAGCATAGTTTAAATGAACATAATTTGGTCCGTAATAGGTTTGGCCCAGCAGTCCCTGCCCAAATGCGACTATGACCAAGAATGTAAGTAAGTGTTTCATTTTTTTCGGGATTTTTACATTAATACAATAAGGCTAACTACAAGCAAAGATAGAGGATGATATAATAAAAGTCAAATGATTTATTTATAAAGTTCTGAGCCATTTTCTTAATAGTGTTTGAATATTTATCAGGTATAAATTAGCGGGAACGCGTATTATCGGGTTATTGAACGGCGTTTTGAAAACTTCGTGCAAAGTTTAGATTCGGGTTAAGACGGCCAACGACCCTGCATTTGCCGGTTTACCATCCACCCGGGATATTCGGATGCCAGGACACTAACATCGTTGAGTCGTTGCAAATCTTCCGGAGTCAGGGCCAAGGTAACCGCAGCAATATTGTCGGTAAGTTGTTCCAGGTTTTTTGCCCCAATAATGGTACTGGTAATTGCGGGTTGATTTATTACCCAGTTAAGGGCAACAGTAGCTACCGAAACGTTGTGGCGCTCGCCAATTTCGGCCATCACGTCGATAATGTCGTACGCCTTTTGTTTATCAATGGGAGGAAAGTCAAACGAGTCGCGTCTGCTGTTGCCTGCCACTTCGTTATTGCGTGTATATTTCCCGGAAAGGAATCCTCCGGCCAGCGGGCTCCATGGCATAATGCTTATTCCTTCGTTCTGGGCCATCGGTACTATTTCGCGTTCGATGTCACGACCGGCTATGCTGTAATAGTTTTGCGAAGCCACAAATTTTGTCCAACCCATTTTTTCGGCATAGCTGTTTGCCTTCACCACCATCCATGCAGGATGGTTACTTATGCCAATGTACCGTACTTTGCCGGAACGCACGATATCTTCCAGTCCGCGCATGGTTTCTTCAAGAGGAGTAACCGGGTCTACACCGTGGATGTATACAAGATCGATATGCGAAAGATTAAGCCGTTGAAGACTGTCGTTCACTGAGTCGATGATGTGAAGCCGCGAAAGGCCCACCTGGTTTGTACCGGGCCCCATTCGTATCCTTACCTTAGTGGCAATCACCACCTCCTGGCGCGGGATTCCCAGGATTTTCAATGCTTCACCCAGCATTGTTTCCGATAGTCCTTCGGAATAAGCATTGGCCGTGTCAATAAAATTAATTCCACTATCCAAAGAGGTTTTTACGATTTGGTTCACTTCGTCCTGGGGTACTTGCCCAATGGCTTGCCAGTATCCTTTTCCTCCGAATGTCATGGTACCGAGACAAAGTTCCGATACCAATATGCCTGTTTTTCCAAGTTGATTGTATTTCATGTTTACATTATTAAATCACACAAAAATACTACCTTCACTCAAGAAAGTATTTTATTTTTCATTTTCCTGCAATAAAATCCTTCCGATCCGTCTACATCATCATGGAAAAGGAACTTCAGAAGAAGTCATTGGAAAAGTTCTTCCGGCATGAATACCAGAAGTTGGTCAATTTTGTCAGGAAGAACCTTGAAGATCGTTTTTTTGAAGCTTCTCCGGAAGACATCGTTCAGGACGTTATGCTGGGATTGATCGACAAACTTGAGCTGGATGCCCAGATCGGGAATTTAACCGCTTATATCTACCGGTCGATTAAGAATAAGATCATCGATACCCAGAAGAAAAAGCAACGAAATTTATCTATCGAAAACTTCACAGACAGAAAAAACGAGAATTATTTATTTAATAGGGTAACCGATGAAACATTAGCTGAAGAAAAGGATTATTCAAATATAGAGCCGGAAATGCTTCAACAGGCTATTTCACAACTCAGACCCGATGAACAGGCAGTAATCATTGCAACCGAGTTCGAGAATCAATCCTATGAAGAACTTTCCGGGGAATGGGATGTTCCATTGGGCACCCTGATGTCGCGCAAACACAGGGCTCTTTCAAAATTATACAGGATATTATTAAACAATCAAAAATAAAAAACATGGAAACAACAGAAAACAAATATGAAAGAAGGCACTTCTGCGGTGGACGAAAACGCCACCTTGGATGGATAATACTCGGAATTGTTGGATTTGCAAGTTTTGCATTCCTTTTCGGGGCAGTTGTTATGTGGCTCTGGAACTGGCTGATGCCTGTCATTTTCCACCTTGGCATCATCACCTACTGGCAGGCAGTTGGCCTGGCTATACTTGGCAGGCTTCTTTTCGGCAACCTGCATCATGGCCCTCCTAACCGGGGATATAACCGGTTCGGACCCTGGAAACGCCGGGTTCACAAGGATGATACAAGGAATTGCGGGGATCATTCCTATAATATGAAATGGGATTATTATGATCAGTTTTGGAATGAAGAGGGGGAGAATGCGTTCAATGAATATATAAAGCGTAAAAGTGAGAACCCTATAAAGGAATAAGAATTTTTCATAAATTAATTCTCAATTTCAACGATCATCGGTTGAAGAGGTCAGATCGTCAATGTGTTTTCAAAGATGAATGGCTTATTTTCAGCCGATGATCTTGTTTCAATTATAACCATGAGAATATATAACTTTTGAGTCTCACGAATAAAAGAGGCTCCCGCAAGACTTTTGAGACAGCCTCCTTTTTGTGGGCCCACCTGGAATAAATTCAATAATCCATATTATTTCATTTTACCTTTAAACAACTCACAATCAACAAATTTAAAAACAAAAATCCACAAAAAAAATGTTTTATCTAAAATAATGCAAAATAATTTCAAACTTGTATAACCATTGAATAACTATTTCTTCAATTTTAAGGATACTCCTTAAGACAAAAGCATTATTGTTTCGTTAGATTTCCAGGATTTTGGGTTGAAAAGTACCCTGGCAAAACTTTTTTGCATTTAAAAAAAATAATACCTTTAGACTGTCCAAAAAATTACGGCCATGAAAATCAAAAAAATGCTTTTGTTAATTTTAATTGTAATTCCGGCATTAACCTTTGCTGGAAACATTTTTGGAACCATAACCAAAAACGGGAAACCTTTTGCGAAACAGCTGGTAAAAATCACTACCAATGATGGTACTATAATAAAATCTGACAGTACCGATGCTTTCGGTTACTTCTCCATCACCATCAAACAGGTGGGTCAGTTTAAGCTGAATGCCGGTGGAGCCGTTGCAGAGGTATCTTCAAACAACAGTCCAACCGGATACAATTTTATCCTGGTTCAAAACAATTCGAAATGGCAGCTGATCAAAAAATAGAACCTGCAAAAGCAAAAAAAGACCGGTGGGAGAAGGCAGATATCATTTTGCGTCCCTTTGGCGCACTGATCACTGCCCTTACGATCGCGTTTGTCAGTTATATGGCTTCAGCTTACCTGAATAAAAACCAGGAAAAGGAAGCAAGAACCAAACTTTACACCGAGTTGATGACCAAACGCGAAGAATCGGAAAGCGCACTTCGAAAGGATATGTTCAACTCCATCATGAACAATATTCTGAAAGATAAAGTCAGTGCATCCCTTGATGAAAAGATTCTTCAGCTTGAACTGCTCACCTATAATTTTCATGAATCGCTGAACCTAATGCCGCTGTTTGAATACCTGAACAGGTGTAATAATAAAGAAAATCGGGATCCTGCCTTGCGACAAGCCTATAAATACAGGCTGATCAAAATGTCGAAAGCCACCATTGCAAAGCAAATATCCACTCTCGAAGCAGTATCAAAACCGGTAACGTTTACTTATGAAGATACACTGTTTTCCTATAAAAATAAAAAGGAGTACAAAACGGACAGTTCATTCAGGGCACATATCGATGAATTATATGAACAAAATTCAATTGCATTGAATGGAACTGACCCGTTCTGCACTTATCCAGATTCGGTTTTCAATGGAAAGACATATGATTCCCTGCAACAGGTTGTACGGATAAAAATTCTGGATTACGATACGATTGATGCTTCTGTAAAAGTGCGACTGACCATTCAGACCAATTATCCCGGGAAAAACAGGGCTCCCGAAATGCCACGTCAAACCGAGTTTCTCGTTAATTATTTCGAGTTTCCAATGATCGATAATACACGTTTGAAAAATGATATGCGGCTTGCCGTTGTGCTGAATAGCATGGTCAGCGAAAACAGGTTCAATAATTCCGGCCACATAGCCGGTAAAAGTAACAGAATTGAATTAAAGGTTATTTATTTCCCGGGATCACGCTCCAGCCTCAAAGAACAACCTTATTTCGACGACATCGTTTCGAAACTCCTGCTTAAGAATTAATTGAACTTTTTCATAAAAGATGCAGACATTTTTACCGTATCCTGGCTTTCAAGAGTCAGCCAGGGTGCTTGATTATAAGAGACTGGGAAATCAAAGAGTGGAAGCGATGCAGATATTGAACATCGTTTCTGGCGTGGTTCCTGATTCCAGGTGGAAAAACCATCCAGCTGTGAAGATGTGGGTAGGATACGAGAATGCCTTAAAGGCATACACGAATGCAATGATAAGGGAATGGATAGATAGGGGGTACAACAATAGTATGGTGTTCTATAACACTGATAGGATAGAATATCCATGGTGGTTTGGGAATGAGAATTTTCACAGGTCGCATAGGTCAAGGTTGATACAAAAAAATAAAGAATTTTATCTTCCACTTTTCCCGGATGACGATGGATATAATGGTTACAAATACTTTTGGCCAGATAATGATTCACGAAAGTTTAGAGTGATATGAGATTCTGTCAAGTTGGAGAAGCCGGAGCATCTGACCACCTATCGCCGATTTTGATTGACCACCCCACTTTCCTCAATATCAATTGTGTGTAGTGCTCAGGTTGCTCGGGCGAAGACTCGTCAAAGCAAGCGTTTTTTCCACTCTATTTTTAGAACCATTAAATTTAGTGGTTTAATCCACACAAACCTCCAAAACTCATCACATTCTGGCGTATTTCTGGCGTGACAATAAAAAAACCACTTACAAGAGGATGTAAGTGGTTGATTTAGAAGTGGGCCCACCTGGACTTGAACCAGGGACCACCTGATTATGAGTCAGGTGCTCTAACCAACTGAGCTATAGGCCCCATATTTAATTTACGATTTACGATTTACGATTTTAGATTTCAGACTTCAGACTTCAGATTATTGGGGTGGCAAAAGTAGAAAAAAAATCGCATTTTTGCAAAACAGTAGTCTTTGCTCATCACCGCTAATGCTCTAACTTACTAAACTCATCACAAATCGTAAATCGTAAACCGTAAATCGTAAATATCCTGGAATGCTTCATCTCACATCAAATATCCCAAATCACACATCGATAAAAAACATTATTTTCGACTTTGGGGGTGTGATCTGCGATCTTGATATTCAACGCACCGTTGAGAAATTCAAAGAATTCGGTTCGCCAAAAGCGGAATTTTCCACCGCTTCGAAAGACCAGGACCGGCAGTTTGAACTGCTTGTTTTATCATATGAAACCGGACTCATTACTTCCCGACAATTCAGGGATATAATCCGGAACCATTACCAGGTTCCTCCTTCGGATACAGCCATCGACGATGCATGGAACGCCCTGCTGGTGGGAATCCCTGAACCGCGGATCCGGCTGCTGGAAAGTATACGGGATAGTTACCGGATCTTCCTGCTCAGTAATTCAAATGAGATCCATTTCCTGAAATACCGGAATGATCTCCGGCAACAGTATGGTT
>Ga0224524_1000032_pt1 | contig 56811 bp, 48 predicted proteins | sample CFST75metaG_FD_179895 | JGI IMG/M metagenome (GOLD analysis project Ga0224524, IMG submission 179895) | Peat soil microbial communities from Stordalen Mire, Sweden - C.F.S.T75 | ecosystem: Environmental > Terrestrial > Soil > Wetlands > Peat | place: Sweden: Norrbotten County, Stordalen Mire... | reverse complement strand
CATAAATTTTATGATCCTATTGTCCTATAATTAATATTATGTTAAATAATAAATATTTGATATAAAATACATAAGCACTTTTTCTTTAAATGTTACAGCTTACTTCAGGACTCTCCTCTTCCCAAATTTCTATAATCCGAAGAATAATGAAAAGGTCATCTCAATAAATCTTTATGGAATTTTGTTTTGAAGATAAATGTTGATCTACAAAAGAAAAAAAGTTAAACCAAAGTTTCCCGAAGGAAAAGATGTTCCTCTTTTTAAAATCCCTGAAAGTGAAAGCCAAAAAAAACTGCCCTGGAAAATCCGGAGCAGTTTTACAAATTTCGATAAAAAGTTATTTTTTTCTCATTTCAAGGATCTTTGCTTGTATGACCTTGAGATTCTCCTTATCCCCCAGGCTTGAATAGATCTGCCGCAGTGAATTCAAAGTATTCAAATCATTCGGCTGAAGTTCATCTGCTTTCTTAAGATACGGCAATGCAAGTTTATAAAAGCTATTCGCATCTGCTTCGAGTCTATCGTATTCATCCTTCGCATCTAAGGGAAGTCCGTTTGCCTTTAAAGCGATGGGTACTGCCGAATTGAAATATAAGGAAGCGATATTAAGTTCAACATCATAAAAATCCGGTTTCAGTTTTATCGCCTTCAGATAGGCAGCTTCCGACTTTTTGTATGCGTCTGCCCTGTTTGCCGGTTTCTGAAGTGTATCTTCATAGATTTTCTGGTAATTATTACCGATCGCATTGAATACAAGATAATTCGTAGAGTCCTTCTGAGCTGCTATATTTAAAGTAGACAATGCTTTCGGTACATCGTTAAAGAAAATATAGACATTCGATTCCGACAAAGTCATTTGCAGGTTGTTCGGATAGATTTTCTTGCCTGCCCTGATTACTTTTAAGGCGTTGACTGAGTCTTTCTCCAATCTGTAAAGGTCTGCTAATGAAGCATAAATGATGATGGACTTTGCGTTTCCCTTCAACAGGTCAATGTAATATTGTTTTTGTTTCCCCTTTTCACCTGCAAGGTTGGCGTTAAATGCTGCATAGAGTAAAGAAAGTGTATCTGCTACATTGGCAATGGATAATGTATTTGCTGCATTCTCAAAGTTCAGCATTGCCTCTTTGTATAATTTCTTGTTGTAGCTGTCAACCCCTGAATTGTAATAGTTATTATGCTGCCAGGTCAACTTGGCAAAAATATCCTCATAATAATCTTTCTTCGGATCATATTCAATGGCTTTTTTATAAGAATCAAGCGCTTTCTGTAAAGGATCCGGATCGAGGTTTTTATATTTCTCATCCTTGGAATTTGCAATTTCGAGGAAAATGTTTCCACGGATGAACCAGGCTTTTGCATCCTGAGCGGTACTTGCATCCTGAAGGCATATGTTGATGGTCTCCAGCGCTTTATCCAGTTTTCCGTCTTTCAGGAGGTTTGATGCTGTTTGCCGGACATTTTTCTGGCCAAAAGTCAGGGTAATGGAAAATACCAGAACCAGGACACAAAGAATTTTTCTCATAGGGTATATATTTTGAAAATTAGGGTTGAATTATCGTATTCTGTAAGCAAAAATAGATAATTTCTTATTTCCAAGGCTCTCCTGAGAAATTAATTTTCCTTTTCCTCAGCGGGTGTATCCATGACCTGATCTCCTCCGTTTTCTTCCATCATGTTTTCTCCTTTATCCTCTTCCAGGTCTTTTCCTTCTTCTTCCACATCCACTTTTGTCACGGCGGCAATGGCGTCACCCTCATTGATCTTAATCAACCTCACACCCTGTGTAGCGCGTCCCATGACCCGGAGATTGCTCACTGCCATCCGAATGATGATGCCTGACTTGTTGATAATCATCAGGTCGTCACTGTCTGTAACGCCTTTAATGGCAATCAAGGCTCCTGTTTTTTCCGTTATGTTCAGGGTCTTTACACCTTTTCCGCCCCGGTTGGTCACGCGGTAGTCATCAATATCAGATCTTTTCCCATATCCGTTTTCAGAGACCACGAGGATCTCCATTTTTTTCTCTCTCGGGAGACATATCATTCCTGCTACTTCGTCATCCCCCATTGAAAGTCTTATTCCCCTGACTCCAGCTGCATTACGACCCATCGGGCGAACAGTTTTTTCATTGAAGCGGATGGCTCTGCCGGATTTGAGCGCCATAACCACTTCATCCTCGCCATGGGTTAATTTGGCTTCCAGCAGCTGGTCCCCTTCATGGATGGTAATGGCGTTGATCCCATTCATACGCGGCCTTGAATAGGCTGATAGCATGGTTTTTTTGATGGTTCCCCACTGGGTGGCGAGGATAATATAATTGTTGGCAGTGTATTCTTCATCTTTCAAGTCTTTCACATTGATGTAAGCCCTGACTTTGTCATCCGGTTCGATGCTGATGAGATTCTGTATTGCCCGCCCCTTCGATGCTTTCGTGCCTTCTGGTATTTCAAACGCACGCATCCAGAAGCATTTTCCTTTTTCGGTAAAGAAAAGCAGATAATTGTGGTTGGTCGCTACAAAGAGGTGTTCCAGGAAATCTTCATCCCTGACCTCACTCCCCTTCATTCCCTTCCCTCCCCTGTTCTGAACGCGATATTCGCTGAGCGGTGTGCGCTTGATATATCCCAAATGAGAAATTGTGATCACCACATTTTCATCGGCGATGGTATCTTCTATCCTGAAATCGCTGGCATTGTATATGATCTTTGTCCTGGGTTCATCCCCGTATTTCTCTTTGATCTCCAGCAATTCATTCTTTATGATCTTCATCCGCAGCATTTCATCTTCCAGGATGTTCTTCAGGAAGGCGATGAGTTTGAGAAGTTCTTCATATTCCGATTTGATCTTATCACGTTCAAGTCCGGTGAGGCGCTGAAGCCGGAGGTCGAGGATAGCTTTTGCCTGGATATCGCTAAGGCTAAAAGTGGATATAAGTCCTGACTTTGCTTCTTCAGGGGTTTTGGAAGCACGGATCAGGTCGATGACGGCATCCAGGTTATCCAGTGCAATCAATAAACCTTCGAGCACATGCGCTTTTTTCTCAGCTTCTGCAAGTTCAAATTTTGTACGTCGGACGACAACCACATGCCGGTGTTCGACAAAATAGCGGATGAGATCCTTGAGATTCAGCGTTTGTGGGCGCCCTTTGACGAGTGCAATGTTATTCACATTAAAGGAGTTCTGCAGCTGGGTATACTGATAGAGCTTATTCAGTACTACGTTGGTGATAGCATCCTTGCGGATCTCATAAACGATCCGTACGCCATGTCTGTCGGATTCATCGCGAATCTCCGTGATCCCTTCGATCTTTTTATCATTGACAAGCTCGGTTGTCTTTTTGATCATATCAGCTTTGTTGACCTGGTAAGGAATGGAGGTCACGATGATCACATCCCTGCCATGCTCGTCGCTTTCAATCGTGGCTTCTCCCCTTAAAACGATTCTTCCGCGACCGGTCTCGAATGCATCCTTTACTCCGTCGTATCCATAAATCACACCACCTGTCGGAAAATCAGGCGCTTTGATGAACTGCATCAGTTCGGGGATTGTAATGTCGTGGTTGTCGATGTATGCAATGATCCCATCTACAACTTCCTTCAGGTTATGCGGCGCCATGTTGGTAGCCATCCCGACGGCAATCCCGGATGCGCCATTGAGGAGCAGGTTGGGAATCCGTGACGGCATAACGGTGGGTTCTTCCAGGGTGTCGTCGAAGTTTAGCTGGAAATCAACGGTATCTTTCTCGATATCGGCCACCATTTCTTCAGCAATTTTCTGCATACGTGCTTCGGTGTATCGCATGGCGGCAGGGTTATCACCGTCCATTGAACCGAAATTTCCCTGTCCATCTACCAATGGGTAACGCAACGACCATTCCTGGGCCATGCGTACCATGGCGTCGTAAACGGAAGTATCACCATGGGGATGATATTTGCCCAATACTTCCCCGACGATTCTTGCCGATTTCTTATACGAGCGGCTCGATGAAACGCCCAATTCGTACATTCCATATAAAACTCTCCGGTGAACGGGTTTCAGTCCGTCGCGTACATCCGGCAAAGCCCTTTGTACGATTACAGACATCGAATAATCGATATACGCAGACTTCATCTGGTTCTCGATGTTCACCAGCACTATTCTTTCGCCTTCAGCCATTGTATTGTCCTTCGTTAATCATCTATATATCAAACAAATAAAAATATTCATTTGTAGGTACGAAAGTAGGAAAAATTCCTGTAATAACCTACCATTTTTTTGAGATAATTTTTGGGTGTTACGAACACGAAAGTGTTAATAAATATTGATCTTTCATCATCATTTTCCCTGTTTCAATCGTATTTTTGGATTTTCCCGTTTTCGGGAAATGAAAATGTATGGCATTATTTTTGACTATCCCACAAATGCATAAAACGGAATCTATTCAATAAAAAGAAATCTTAATCGTTATATACTTAAGACTATAAAATAAAATGGAAGCAAAATTCTCTCAAAGAGTAAAAGATGTCCTGATCTTCAGCCGTGAAGAAGCAGTAAGGCTTGGGAACGATTACATCGGGCTTGAGCATTTGCTGCTTGGAATCATCCGTGAAGGAGAAGGGCTTGCCATAAAGATCCTGAATACACTTGGTGTTGATCTGAATGAAGTGCGCCGCAAGATTGAATCTGCCGTGGCAAGCAATAAAGAGAAACCGGCTAATCCGGATAACCTGCCCCTGATAAAGCAATCGGAACGTGCCCTGAAGATCACCTACCTTGAAGCTAAATGGTTCAACAGTGAGCTGATCGGCACAGAACATCTTCTTCTTGCCATCCTGAAAGATGAAAACAACCTGGTTACCAAGTTGCTGGCAGGAAAGAATGTCAATTATGATATTGTAAAAGAAGAAATACGATCGATTATTTCAAACAGTTCCGAAGATCTCCCTGCACAACCGATGGATATCTTACCGAAGGATGATGATGATGAAGATCCCGAAGAAGGTGGAAAAAGCTTTGGTTCTACTTCCAAGAAAGGTTCTGATTCCAAATCGAAGACCCCGGTATTAGATAACTTTGGCAGGGATATTACCAAAGCTGCTGAAGAAGGGCGGTTGGATCCGATTGTTGGCCGCCAGAAGGAACTTGAGCGTATTGCACAAATATTGAGCCGTCGGAAGAAGAACAACCCGATCCTCATTGGGGAACCGGGCGTCGGCAAATCGGCTATTGCCGAAGGATTGGCATTACGCATTACCCAGAGGAAAGTCTCCCGTGCCCTTTTCAATAAAAGGATCGTTTCCCTTGATCTTGCCTCCCTGGTTGCAGGAACAAAATACAGGGGACAGTTTGAGGAGCGGATGAAAGCGGTTCTGAATGAACTTGAAAAGAATCCGAATATCATCCTGTTCATTGATGAAGTTCATACGATTGTTGGTGCAGGAAATGCGTCCGGATCACTGGATGCATCTAATATGTTCAAACCAGCGCTTGCCAGGGGCGAAATCCAATGTATCGGAGCTACCACGCTGGATGAGTACCGTCAGTATATTGAAAAGGACGGTGCTTTGGAAAGAAGGTTCCAGAAAGTGCTGGTCGACCCTACCACTGCCGACGAAACCATCGAGATCCTTAATAATATTAAAGAGAAATACGAAGACCACCATCTCGTAAGATACACCGCTGACGCCATTAAAGCTTGTGTGAGCCTGACAAACCGTTACATCTCCGACCGTTATCTTCCGGATAAAGCCATCGACGCTCTTGATGAATCCGGTGCCCGGGTCCATATTTCCAATATTCATGTTCCTGCCGAGATCATCAGCATCGAAGCTCAGATCGAAGAAACCCGGAAGAAAAAGATGCAGGCCATAACTAGCCAGAAATTTGAAGAGGCAGCCGACCACCGTGATATGGAAAGGAAGTTACAAGACGCTCTTGATAAAGAAAAGAGGAAATGGGAAGAGCAAGCCCAGATCAACCGCGAAATGGTAGGAGAGGAAAATGTGGCAGAGGTGGTTGCCATGATGACAGGTATCCCTGTTCAGCGTATTGCAAAAAATGAAAGCGACCGCCTGTTGAATATGGAAGTTGAGCTGGCAAATTCAGTGATCGGCCAGGAAGAGGCAATCAAGAAAGTAGTGCGGTCGATCCGCAGAAACCGTGCGGGGTTAAAGGACCCCAACAAGCCTATCGGATCATTTATTTTTCTCGGTCCTACCGGTGTCGGTAAAACTCACCTTGCAAAAGTCCTGGCAAAATACCTTTTCGATACCGAAGATGCATTGGTCAGGATCGACATGAGCGAGTATATGGAGAAGTTTGCCGTTTCCAGGCTGATAGGCGCTCCCCCGGGATATGTAGGATATGAGGAAGGTGGACAACTGACGGAAAAGATCCGCCGACGTCCCTATTCTATCGTTCTTCTCGATGAGATCGAAAAAGCCCATCCAGATGTTTTCCACCTGTTGCTCCAGGTTCTTGACGATGGCCTTCTGACAGATAGTTTTGGACGCAGGGTTGATTTCAAGAATGCAATTGTGATCATGACTTCCAATATCGGATCACGTCAACTGAAAGACTTCGGCCAGGGTGTTGGGTTTGCTACAGCAGCCAAACAGGCAGCAAGTTCTGATCATGCCCGTAGTGTAATCGAAAATGCATTGAAAAAATCATTTGCCCCGGAATTCCTCAACAGGATCGACGATGTGGTCATCTTCGATTCCCTTGAAAGGGAAGATATTCATAAGATCATCGACATTGAACTTTCCTACTTATACGAACGTATCAAGGGTATGGGATACCAGATAGTAGTAACCGACAAGGCGAAAGATTTCATCTGTGATAAAGGATGGGATGCACAGTTCGGTGCAAGGCCGCTGAAAAGGGCCATCCAGAAATACATTGAAGATGCGCTTGCAGAGGAGATCATTAAAACCAAACTGGTTGATGATGACATCATTCATATTGATTTTGATGAAGCTTCAACATCCATCAAGATCTCAGTTACAAAACCGGAACCTGCGCCAAAAGAAATGGCGAAATCAAAATAATCTTAGAATCTGTAAGTATTATCTTCTATCAGTTTGTCGGCGATTTTCCTCCTGGCGTCTTTGATATTGACACACTCGGTAACTGTCAGGAGATCTATTACCTTCTTGAGGTTGCATGTCAGTTCCGGAGCTGCAAATGAATGTACAGCATCAAATGCTGCTTTCCGGATCTTATGTGATGCTTCATAGATGTTCACATCCAGGATCGCCTTAAACACAGCCATTTCTTTATTCATACTTTCAAGCTTCTGTACCCTCAATACCGTGGATTCTGAAATATACGTTTCCATGATCATGTCGGAGATGTTATTCATCACTTCCTGTTCCTGGATAAGAGTTTTTCCATATTGGGCAGATGCTCCATGGATCGCAAGCAATATAGCCTTCTTGAAGTTTTTTATGACCCTGAATTTCTTTTGGAAGTAGGTTTCGCTGTCAGTCATGCCATCGGTAATTGCATCCATATTTTCATAAAGGGTTGCTGCTTTTCCGAAGAGGTCAAAATCGCCTTTCATAGCTCTTTTCATCGCGGTATCCAGAATGAGCAGGCGGTTTATTTCATTTGTCCCTTCAAAGATACGGTTGATACGTGAATCGCGGTATCCTCTTTCCACCGACATTTCAGCCGAATACCCCATCCCGCCGTGAATTTGAACCGCTTCATCAACCACATAATCCAATGCTTCTGACCCATAAACTTTGAGAATGGCTGCTTCCACTGCATAATGACTGATGGCTTCCATCGTTGCCCTTCCTTTATCCTGGTATTTGGCTTTATTTTTCGTAATCAGTGCTTCTATGTCTTTGCTAACCCTGTAGATAGCTGATTCACCCGCAAAGGTGCGAATCACCTGTTCGGCAAGTTTGTGTTTAATGGAACCGAAGGTAGAGATCGGCACGCCAAATTGTTTTCTCTCATTGGCATATTTCACTGAATCCGCAATAGCCTTTTTTGAGGCGCCTATTACGTTCGCACCAAGTTTTAACCTTCCCATGTGAAGAATACTGAGTGCGATCCTGAATCCTTCTCCCCTGGCGCCGATCAGGTTTTCTACAGGCACCTTCACATCATTGTAAAATATCTGCGCTGTGGATGACCCTTTGATGCCCATTTTATGTTCATCAGGATTCACAACGACACCTGGTGAATTTCTTTCCACGATGAAACTGCTCAAAACCCTGTCATTGTCGATCTTTGCAAAAACTGTCTGGATATCGGCAAAACCGGCATTGGTAATCCACATCTTCTGACCATTCAAGATATAATGCTTTTCATCTTCCGAAAGGCGTGCATTGGTTTTTCCTGCATTGGCATCACTGCCTGCACCGGGTTCGGTAAGGCAATAGGCTCCCAGGTATTCGCCGGTTGCAAGCCGCGTGACATATTTCTTACGCTGTTCATCATTCCCGTAGTACATGATCGGCAAGGTGCCGATACCAGTATGGGCCATGAATGCAACGGAAAAGGAATAACCTGCGCCGATCGTCTCTGCAGCCAGCATCTGAGTAATGAACGATTGGCCGAATCCGCCATATTCTTCCGGCAAGGCAATCCCCATCAGTCCCAGTTCCCCGGCTTTCTTTAAAATGCTCTTCATGAGGTTGATATCCCCGGCATCTGTCTTTTCGACATTTGGGTACACTTCAGTCTCAAGGAAATCCTTGCATGTTTGAGCAATCATCAATTGTTCTTCGTTAAATTCTTCTGGGATGAAAATATCCTGAAAGCTGATCTCATCTACGAGGAATTCCCCGCTTTTTAAGGTTTTTCCGTTTTCCATTTTCAAGTTGTTTGTTTAGGGTTCAGGAATGAAGCGTGATTACCAGTTATTGCTGTTTTTATTGCTGTTAGAGATTCAACGAGAGTGCGATCATTTCGGCAATATCGAAATTTTTTACGGTATCGATTTTGTTCTTGTACTTTAAACCATCAGTCAGCATGGTCATACAAAAGGGGCAGGCCGTAGCGATCACATCCGCTCCTGTATCCAATGCCTCTTCAGTACGTTCCATGTAAACTTCCTTATCTCCTTTTTCGGCCTCTTTGAACATCTGTCCGCCGCCGGCCCCGCAACATAGTGCGAAGCTCTTATGCCGGTCCATTTCTACCAGGTGGCGAGTCAATTTTTTCAGGACCGATCTTGGTATATCATAGATCCCATTGCCCCTACCCAGGTAACACGGATCGTGGTAGGTTACTTTTGCAGTTGCAAAAACCGAGGGATCTATCTTCAGCTTACCTTCATGGATAGCGGCGTCGAGAAACTGTATATAGTTAATCACTTCATAGTTTCCCCCTAGGTCGGGATATTCATTTTTCAGAATATTATAGCAATGTGGACAGATGGTAATGATCTTTTTGACATCATAGGATCTGAATACTTCGATGTTCCTTATTGCCTGCATCTGGTAGAGCATTTCATTTCCTGCCCTGCGGGCAGGATCCCCGGTACAGGATTCTTCTTTTCCCAGTACGGCATAGTTGATGTCGAGGTAAGCAAGAATCTTTGCAAATGCACGCACTACCTTTTTATACCTGTCGTCATAAGCGCCGGTACAACCTACCCAGAAAAGGTATTCAGGTTTTTCACCCCGGGCAAATAATTCAGCCATTACAGGTACATCAAGTTTACGTGTTTCCATTCGTCTTCATATATTGTTTAATTTGTCCTGATCTCGAGGTCTTTTGCCCATAACATGCGGTCATCAGGCGAATACTTCCAAGGAGCACCGTTGTTTTCGATGTTGTTGAAGGTTGCTTTCAGCAACCCTGGGGCAGAACCTTCTTCCATGACCAGGTACCTACGCATATCCACGATGAGCGTAAGATGATTGATGCTGATCGGACATTCCCGTGCACATGCGTTGCAGGTCGTGCAGGCCCATAGTTCTTCTTCGGTGATGTAATCCCGGATGAGGGATTTGTGATCATCATAAGTTTTACCGTTTTTTATCAGTCCGGGACCTTTTTCTTTCATCCGGGCCCGTGTATCCATGATGATCTTCCGGGGAGATAATCTTTTCCCGGTCAGGTTGGCGGGGCAAACAGCAGTACAGCGGCCGCATTCTGTGCAGGCTAATGAATCCAGGTAATTCTTCCATGAAATATCTTCGGCATCTTTTACCCCAAAACGTTCTACCGGGGTATCCGGTGCAGAAGTCATGGAAGTCGTATTAGGATCCATCATCAGTCTGACTTCGCGGGTGACATTATCCATGTTAGGAAGTTTACCGAGGGGACCGAGCCTGGAGAAGAATACATTCGGTACTGACATGAAGACATGGAAATGCTTGGAGTATGGGAGGTAGTTGGCAAATATAAAAATTGTCAGGATGTGCGACCACCAGAAGAACTCATACCAGAACCTGAGTGTAGATTCGTTTGTTAAGGTAAACATTCCAAAAAGAAGCCTGCTGATCGGGAAAACGCCGACAATACTTTCATGGTTCAGGGTCTTTATTCCGTAATAGGCTATGTTCATCCCTTGCAATGAGATCATCAGTAAGAGGATCATTAGCAATGCGATCTTTGCATCAATATGGGAGATGGCTTTCATCTCGATCCCTTCAAATCGTTTTACATGAAGGAAAAGGCGGCGCCCGAGGAAGATGATGATGGCAAACCCAATGGCCAGAGCAAAAATATCTCCGGAAGCGATTATAAAATCATAGAAGCCACCCAGTATATGCATTACGCGTTCGGTTCCGAAAAGGCCGTCGATGACCATTTCAACAGAACCCAGCAGGATAACGCAAAAACCCCAGAAAACCAGAGCATGAAGAGGACCCATCAAAGGTTTGCGAAGGATCCGGGTTTGTCCGAATGCAAGGGCGAACATGACCTTGAATCTTTTCGCGAAATCCCTTACAGGGAATGCCGGTTTGGTGAGCAGGAAAAGCCGGACGATACGGTTAGTGGTATAAGCGAAAATACCCAGTGTGACGAGTAAGAAAAAAGCAAAAATGTACTGTTCGACCATATTCAATCAGCTTGATCCTGAAAATGTCTTAAATGATAAAATCTTTAAAATCAGATGAATACCTTTATTTCCCTTTGATCTCTTTTACTGCCTCAATAAGTTTGGGAAGAATTTTCGCTGCATCCCCTACAATTCCGTATTGTGCTGCTTCAAAAATCGGGGCATCTTTATCGGAGTTGATCGCCACAATATATTTTGAAGAACTCACGCCTGCAAGGTGCTGTGTTGCACCGGAGATACCGATGGCTATATAGAGGTTCGGTGCAATGATCTTTCCTGTTTGTCCGGTATGTTCCTCGTGAGGCCTCCAGCCTTCATCAGAAACCGGCCTTGAACATGCTGTTGCTGCTCCCAGCAATTCCGCAAGTTCGACCAACGGCCCCCAGTTATCCGATGATTTCATGCCACGCCCGCCGGAGACTACCACTTCGGCATCGGTCAGAAGGATCTTCACGGTCTGCTTCTGAACCTCTTTTACATAAGTTTTTACCACGCCAGGTTCAAGGGAAACAGACACATTCACAATCTCAGGATTTACTGGTTTTTCAACCAGTTCGAACGAGTTCTGGGAAAGGGTAAGGATTTTTTTCTGCGATCGGATCAATACATCTGCAAATGCATTGCCGGAATATACTTTTTTATAAACGACAAAGGGTTCTATACTCCTGGGAAGCCCGCTCACACCGGCACCCAACCCTGCTTTCATGCGTACCGACAAGCGCGGGGCAAGTGCTTTTCCCATAATATTATTGGAAAGAACGATCACGGTCGCATCCTCTTTTTCAGCTACATCAGAAATGGTATTTACCCAAGTCTGGTTATCCAGAACATTCAGTCCTTCGCCTGTGACATGGATGATTTTCACTATGCCATACTTCCCCAGTTTTTGAAACTCATTATCTGAAACCGTGCCGATCGACATCGCGATTGCGGAAGTATTGAGCATTTCAGCCAACTTTGAAGCATAGGAGACCAATTCAAAGGAGAGTTTTTTAAATCTTCCGTCCCAATTTTCGATAAAAACTAAAACTGACATATTGTATTTTTTGTTTGTTTATCAGATCAGATGACTTTCGCTTCATTCTGCAACAATTCCACCAATTGCTTCGGTTGTTCCGGGTCGACGAATTTGCATGCCGCATGGGGTTTAGGCAATTCGTATTTCAGTATCTCGGTCAGTGGTTCGGTTGTCACTGGTTCCGTCACTTTTAAAGGTTTGGAACGTGACATCATGATCCCGCGCATGGCAGCGATCCGGGGTTCTTTGGCAATCCCTTTTTGAACAATCGCAACAAATGGTGATAAAACGGTGAGAATTTCTTTCCCGCCATCGATTTCACGATGAATCAGGACCTGACCGTTTTCAATATTCAGAAAAGAGACTGATGAAACGGAAGGTATACCCAGAAATTCAGCAAGCATCCCTCCTACTGACGACCCATTGTAATCACAGGATTCGATCCCGCAGAGAATAATATCATAAGGATTACTTTTAATCACTTCTGCTAACTGGGCTGCAACAAAATAAGCATCCTTGGGGTCGGCATTTATCCGGATGGCATCATCGGCGCCAATGGCAAGCGCTTTGCGGATCGTGGGTTCCGATCCTACAAGACCTACATGGGCGACGGTAACCTGCTGGATATTATGGGCTGAATCATCTTTCAGTTCTAAAGCACGAGTGAGCGATAACTCATCCCAGGGATTGATCACCCATTGGATCCCGCCGGTATCAAGCTTGGTTAAATTTTCCACAAACTTAACCTTCGTGGTTGTGTCGGGGACATTATTTATACAAACCAAAATTCTCATTGAAACAAGTATTTGGAAAATATTAAAAAATATTGATCTTTTCAGGGGTGCAAAGATAAAAGAAAATTGAATTGGAAACCCGAAATCATGATTCCTCGTCAAGGGATTTGTTGTATTGTGTCATGGCTTTCATGCTCATGGCCATACTGGAGAATCCTCCGTCGTGGTATATGTTCTGCATCGTTACTTTTCGACTGAGATCAGAAAAAAGAACAACGGAAAAATCGGCACATTCCTCGGCTGTAGCATTCCCCAATGGCGACATCCGGTCGGTGAAATCGACCAGGCCGTCCATTCCTTTGATGGCGCTTCCTGCCGTTGTTTTCGTAGGCGATTGCGAAATCGTGTTGATCCGGACATTCTTTTCCCTGCCATAGATATATCCGAAACTGCGTGCAATGGATTCGAGCAAAGACTTTGCATCGGCCATATCGTTGTAGCCTACCAATGTACGCTGGGCGGCAATGTATGAGAGTGCCAGAATGGATCCCCAATTGTTGATAGCATCCATCTTCTTGGCAACCTGGAGCATCTTATGAAATGACAGTGCTGAAACATCTATCGTTTTCATGAAATAATTATAATCCAGATCATCGTATTCCCGCATCTTTCGCACATTCATCGACATGCCGATCGAATGGAGAACAAAATCGATCTTACCGCCGAAGATCTCCATGGTGCGCTGGAAAACATGCTCCAGATCGCTAACGCTGGTGGCATCTGCAGGAATAATCTCTGCATGGCACTTCTCCGACAATACGTTGATCTCGCCGAAACGCAAGGCGACAGGTGTATTGGATAAAGTGAATGCAGCGCCCTGTTCATAAGCCCTCTCTGCTATTTTCCATGCGATGGATCTACTGTCGAGTGCACCGAAGATGATTCCTTTTTTTCCATTTAATAATTGACAAGCCATATTTTTCAGGGTTAATAAAAAACGATCACTTTCCCATCAGTTCCTTTGCAGTTTTTAAGGCTGCATCAGAGACTTTTTCATTGCTCAGCATTTTTGCAATTTCAAGGATCCTTTCTTTCTGATTCAACTTTTTTAACTGTGTCCTTGCAGCATTGCTCTCGTTGGATTTGAAAACCCAATAGTGCGACTGCCCTTTACCTGCAATCTGTGGCAAGTGTGTTATCGCGATCACCTGCATGAACTCTCCCATCTTTTTCAGGATCTCGCCAACCTTTCCTGCAATTTCACCCGAAACTCCCAAATCGATCTCATCAAATATGATCGTTGGAAGAAGATTTTTCTGTGAAATAAGTGATTTTATACTCAGCATCAGCCTCGATAATTCCCCTCCGGATGCGATCCTGGAAATCTCACTTAAGCCGATGCCTTTATTAGCGCTGAAAAGGAACCGCACTGCATCCATTCCATCAGGAGTCAGTTCTTCCAGGTGCATGAGTTCTATTTTTATCCTTGCATCCTGCATACCCAGTTTTATGAGGGTTTGCCTGATCTTCTCCTCTAGCTCGGGGATCACTTTCAAGCGGTTGCCGGAAAGTTTTTCTGCTTCTTTGAAAAGGTGTTCCCTGACCTGTTCCAATTCTTTATTCATGGCAAGGATCCGGTCTTCCAGGGATGTTACTTCCAGTAGTTTTCCGTTGATCTGTTCCTTAATGGTAAGCAATCCCCGGATATCGGGAACATTGTGTTTCTTTTCAAGGTGATTGATGAGGTCGAGGCGGGTAGTAAGGGCGTTGATCTCGGCCGGATCAAAATCGACGTCTTGTTCTATTTTTTCCATCCCTGCGGCAATATCCCTCAAGTCGATCTGGTTGCTTCGAAGCCGTTCACTAATCTCCTTCAGGGAGGTATGAAAACGGGAAAGATTATTCGTTACATTCGTAATCTCGGAAAGCCGGTCGGCAATGTTTTGTTCTCCAAGCGAAAGGATCTCCAGGGCTTGTAATAACCCGGTCTTGATCTCTTCAGCATGAGAAAGGATGTCCAACCGTTTCTCCGCTATTTCCTGTTCGTCTTCCTGTAATTTCACCGATTCAAGTTCATCCGAAAGAAACTGATAATAATCATTATCATTCCGTGCAAGGGTTTCCCGCCTTACCAATTCTCCCACTTCCTTTTTCAGCCGCATAAAATGGATGAAATTATCCCGGTACTGCTGGATGATTTGAATGTTGTCGGAATAATTATCGAGGACTGCAAGTTGGAAATTAGCATCATTTAAGGTGATAACCGAAAACTGAGAATGTATGTTTACCAGATGGTCGCCGAGATCTTTCATCAATGTCAGGTTCACCGGCGTATCATTGATGAATGCCCTGGATTTGCCATTTTGCAGGATCTCCCTGCGAAGGATGGCGGTGCCGTCGTAATCGAGTTCATGCTCCCTGAAGAGATCTTCGAGATGATAGCCTTTGATGGCAAAAGTGCCTTCGACAATGCATTTCCTGGATGTATCCAGCAGTACAGAAACATCCCCTCGGTTTCCAAGGATCAGGGATAAGGCGCCGAGCAGGATTGATTTCCCTGCCCCGGTTTCTCCTGTAATGACCGAAAACCCCTCTGAGAAATCCATCTCAAGGTGGTCAATCAACGCATAATTTTCAATCACAAGTTTAGAGAGCATATTCGTCCTCTTAACAGGAGTTAAGCACAAAAATAAGATAAAAGGATCACTTTCCCGACAAAATCGTCTGATACTTTGAGCCGTTGGCAGGATCAATTTCTTTCAGGGTATTCACGACATTGGTCTTCTCCATAGGAGGAACCCGCTGATCTGAATAGATATTGACAAATTCATCCCGTTTGGCATCCATGATCAACTGGAGTGCGAAAAGATCGGGCTTTTCATTGTACATTGTTTTCAAAAAGTCAAGGCTTTCTGTCACCTCATTTCTTCCCTGGTCAACTTTTTCGTACATCTGGTCGAGACCAAGGCGGTGGAAACGGTAAGAAAAGCTGCGAAGCTCACTGTTGGCAGGATTCAGATAGTTTTCCACCAGCCAGAACCTGTTCTTCTGGCTTTCGTACCCTTTCCAGCCGGTTTCCTGTGCATTCTGCGCAGCATTCACAATGGATTGTGCTTTATCAAAGAATTGGCTACCCCCGTTTTGGGAAAAAGAATCGAAATAGAGTCCGAGGAAAATGTTGGCATAAAACGCCAGCGTGGAGGTGAGATTCGATGTGTAGGTGCCTTCAGCGAAATCAAGTGGCTGAAACTCAACATAATGGAACTGGAAATCCTTATCAATCCAATTCAGAAGAACGGAATTGTAAGCTGAATTATAAACGGGACGGCGAAGAACCAGGTTGAGCGTCCCTTTGAAATCATCGGTACTCATCCTATCCGTAATGGTCAGGAGGACTGTACATTCGATTCGCTCTTCCATTCTAAAGTTAAAGCTTGTCCATTTGCGGCTGTTCATGAATTCATAAATGACGGTCTGCAACGTCTCAAAAACCCTTTTATCTGTACCTGTTAACTGCGGGGAGGTAACGGATATCTGGCAATCCAGTTCCTGGCTGAAGGAATGTACAGAAACAAGGAAAACGGCAAGCAGGATAAGGATCTTCTTCATTTTTTTTGAGTTAAGGGATCAATCCCCTTTCGGGTTTACCTCTAATTTTTTTATAACATTCATTATATCGGTGGCAACTGCTCTTTTATCTTTCAACTCACCGGCCAGGAGAACACCTTTTTTACCGATGATCGTTACTTTGTTGGTCGCAACTTCAAATCCTGCACCTTTATCATCCAATGAATTTAAAATGATAAGATCAAGATTTTTCTGTTTCAGTTTTTCACCGGCATTTTTCAATCCGTTGCCGGATTCGAGTGCAAAGCCGATCAACATTTGATCCTTCCTTTTCTTTTTTCCAAGTTCTTCAAGGATATCCGTGGTCTTTTTCAGGTCAAGGGATACTTTTTTCTCCATCTTTTTGAACTTCACCGGTGATACTTCTGAAGGAGTATAATCTGCCACAGCAGCAGTCATGATTACAATATCTGCAAAAGGGAAAGAGGTAATACAAGCTTGATACATTTCGGCTGCAGAGACCACTTTCTCATGATGAATCTCAGGATTATCGGGTTCCAGGTGTGTGGGTCCGCTAATCAGGATAACACTGGCTCCACGACGGGATGCTTCTTCTGCAATGGAAAACCCCATCAATCCTGAGGAATGATTCCCGATAAACCGCACCGGATCTATGGCTTCATAAGTAGGACCGGCAGTGACCAGGATCGTTTTTCCTGAAAAATCCCATTTCCTATCAAAAAAAAACCGCAGATGGGAAAGAATATTTTCTGGTTCTTCCATCCTACCCGGACCGGAAAGCCCGCTGGCCAGTTCCCCGGCCTGTGGCTCAATGATCGTGTTGCCGTATGAACGGAGCATCTGGATATTTTTTTGTGTTGAAGGATGATTGTACATGTCAAGGTCCATTGCCGGAACAATGAAAATAGGGCATTTCGCGGAGAGGTAAGCGGTAACCAGGAAATTATCTGCAATGCCATTGGCCATTTTCCCGAGGGTATTGGCTGTAACCGGGGCAAACACCATAGCATCTGCCCAGGAACCGAGTTCAACATGGTTGTTCCATTCGCCGGTAGACTCCTTGAAAGGATCAATGATGACACTGGCCTGGGAAAGCGTGGAAAGGGTCAGCGGAGTAACAAAATCTGTCGCAGAAGGGGTCATGATCACACGAACCATTGCTTCTTCCCTGATCAGCAATCGAACCAGGAACGGAATTTTATATGCTGCAATGCTTCCGGTGATACCGATAACGATTTTTTTCCCTTTTAGCATCCAGGTGAACTTAAGGATTAAAAGTCGTCTTGATGTTCCTTATGAGGATTCCTGAAAAACACTTCTCCATTCAGGTATTCGTGGATGGCGATCAGGGTTGGTTTTGGAAGATGTTCGTAATATTTGGCGATTTCGATCTGTTCCCTGTTCTCGAAAATCTCTTCAAGGTTATCAGTGGTTGAGGTGAATTCAGCAATTTTCTGTTTCAATTCTTCCTTCATTTCAAGTGAGATCTGATTCGACCTCTTTGAAAGAATGGATACCGTTTCATACACGTTGTTGGTACCCTTGGTAAAATCTTCAATGTTCCTTGTAACGGCAATGGTTTCTGTCTTAACCTTTTTATAATCCATCGTATATTTATTTGTTAATGTTCGTGTTTTTCCTCTGATTCTTTAATCCCAATAGATCAATTTCCTTCTGGGATTTTTCTTTCAGTGATTTCGCTTCAGCGATGAACTGACTGGAAGGATATAAGGTTGCAAAGTCATTATAGGCTATAAAGGCTTTTCCCATTCTTTCTTTCTTCTTCGAATCAATACTTTGTACAGCATATTTATTATAGCATTTGAAGATGAGAAACATGATCTCTTCTTTCTTTTGCGTTTCGGGATAATCTTTCAGGATGTTGTTGAAGGAGGTGATGGCTGCAAGGTAATCATCCATCCTGTAATATAACTGGGCGATTTTGAAATCTTTGGTTTCCAGTTTTTCCCTCATTTTATCGATGAGGTCATTGCATTCAGGGAGACGTTTACTCCCCGGGTAAGTGTTAATAAAAGCCTGAAGCTCCTTAATGGCATCGTGTGTGATTGTTTGATCGAGGCTATATTCAGGGGAATTCATGCAGTTGCAGTAAGCGCTCATGAAGGTACATTCCTCGGCTTCGCGGGTATTGGGAAAATTCGAACTGAAACGTTTAAAATAATACGCGGCCATTGTGTAATCCTTCGAATAATAATAACAGTAGGCCTGGTCGTAGTAAATCTTCTGTGCCTTATCAGTTGCGCGCATGACTCCCATCAGCTGATCAAAAAGTTGCAATGCCCGTGAATAATCTTTTTCACTGTACAGCTGTAAAGCCATGGCATACTTTTTTTCAGTATCATCACTTTTCAGCAACTTCGAAAATTTGCATGAAGTAGATAGAAAAAACAGTAATGACAAGCAAAAGAAGAGGAAACTCTTTTTCATGGTGCAAAATTACAATTTTTCCTGTAAAAACAACAATATATTTCTCACAAGATCATGATAAAAGCGCTTAAGGATATTCAAAAGGATCCGGATATTTTCGTTCATCTGATAACGGAATTTGAGAAAGAATAGTATTCCCTGAAAAAATGTTGAAGAATCAGGATAACATTAATTTGCTAATCCATCCTAAAGAAGTAATTTTGTCCACGGATTCTTCAGGAAATAAATTTTCTGGCATTGTAAACTGAGAACCTGTATTATTGCGTCGGAAATGATTTTCATTTCAGCGGAGTACCTGCCAACTATCCTATCGTTTAACTCATAAAAATAAATTCAGTGGACATTTTTGAAAAAATTATTTCGAACATAGGGCCTCTCGGCCTATATGCAGACCAGGGTTACGGATACTATTATTTCCCGAAACTGGAAGGTCAGATCTCAAATAAAATGATCTTTAGAGGGAAAGAATGCATTGTGTGGAGCCTGAATAATTATCTGGGACTTGCCAATCATCCGGAAGTACGGGAAGCAGATACCAAAGGCGCCGCAGACTGGGGAATGGGATACCCTATGGGCGCCAGGATGATGTCGGGACAAACGGAGTACCACCTCGAACTGGAACGCCAGCTTGCAGAATTTGAAGGTAAAGAATCCGCTTACTTATTGAATTATGGATATATGGGGATGGTCTCAATCATCGACTCCCTGCTCGACCGCCATGACGTGGTGGTTTACGATTCAGAATCCCATGCTTGCATCCTCGACGGCCTGCGATTGCATATGGGAAAACGCTTTGTTTACCAGCACAATGACATGGTCAGCTTTGAAAAGCAGTTGGAACGAGCCAAAAAACTTACCGATGAAACCAGCGGCGGAATTCTTGTCATCACAGAAGGCGTGTACGGCATGGCAGGCGATCTCGGTAACCTGAAAGGAATTCTTGCATTTAAAGACCAATATAACTTTCGCCTCTTGATCGATGACGCACACGGTTTCGGGACCATGGGCCCCACCGGCAAAGGCACCAGCGAACATCAGCAGGTTATGAATAAGGTAGATATTTACTTCGGGACATTTGCAAAAGCCATGGCCGGCATCGGCGCTTTCGTTGCCAGTGATAAACAGATCATCAAATCGCTTACCTTTAAAATGCGCTCACAGATTTACGCAAAATCACTGCCAATGCCAATGGTTGTGGGCGCCATGAAGAGACTTGAGCTGATCAGGACCCGACCTGAATTGAGAGAGAAACTTTGGACAATCGTAAAGGCACTGCAATCGGGATTGAAAGAAAATGGCTTTGACATAGGAAACACTGCATCACCCGTCACACCAGTATTTCTGAAGGGCGGAGTTGGGGAAGCCACACAGATGGTGCAGGACCTGAGAGAGCATTATGGACTGTTCTGTTCCCTGGTGATCTACCCTGTCGTTCCGAAGGGGGTCATCATGATGCGTCTCATCCCTACCGCCATTCATACACTGGAAGATGTACAATACACCATCGATACTTTCAAGATAATTAAACAAAAACTGGCAGCGGGTGAATATTCCATTGGCGGAGTTCCTTATGTCGGTGATAATTTCTGATAGCCTGAAAAGGTATGCTTAAAAGACCCGGTTCGGATAGCAGAATCTCATGGTTTTATTATAAGATCAGGCGGAAACTCCGTTTTCTGCGAACCCGGGGTACCCTGTTTCATAAAACACCTGACGAGGATCGTCTGAAAAATCATTCTGCTTCACAGCTGAAGAAGTCAAGAATAAGACGAAGAAAATTCCGGCATGTGTTTTTTTATTTCCGGTTCGAAACGCTGAAACGATATAACCGGAAACTCAATGCTGAAATCCGGAAGCTAAAGGAAGGCACGACCGGATACCATCGGCTTTCGGGGAAGCCCATTATTCCTGAAGCTATTCCTGCAATTTCATTACCCAAACCTTCGTTCCGGGAACGCTTCCGTCGTTCGATCCGAATGGCAAAGTATGTTATCAGAAAAGCAACGCAGAGAAAACCATATACTGATGTCTCACCCTGCAATAAGAGATCTAAGGTATACCGCAAGCTACGTTATCTTTATCATACAGGTAACCTGTTTAAAATCAATTTCCGGGCAATACAGGAATTCTTGAACCGAAACTATTCCTTCCTGGGAAAGGGAAAATACCTTATCATTCTGCTGAATTCCACCTTCATTTTTCTGCTGGCCTATCTTTTTGTTTTCCTGCTTAAAGAAATGGCAGTCGTTGTAGCAGCAGGGACTTTCGATATCAAGTCAGTGATGATGTATTATGATGTTGAATATCTTATCCGCGGCAGAGATTGGACTGTAGATGCAATTAAGGTCGTATTCAGCGTGGGGCCTTTCATTGCAATCATGTTGACGTTGATCACTATTACCATCTTTGCCATGTCGAGCCATGAAAACTGGACTGTCCGGCTCTTTATCATGTGGGTTTTCCTTCAGGCCTTCACACAGTCATTCGGAGAAATGATCTTCGGCGCGATCCTGAATCAGGGATTCGGATGGGTGCTGGCTTACCTCTATTTTGATGATACCGCGAAAATGCTGATCGTGGTCGGTATTTTATTGGGAATGCTGTCAGGAGGTTTGTTTCTATCCCGGTTCCTGCTGCTGACAGGAAACATCTATTTCAATACCATCGGTAAAGTTAACCGGAGCCCGTTTCTCATGTCACAGATCTTTCTTCCTTTCCTGATCGGAACAGGGATAATTATATTGGTAAAACAGCCTCTGAAAAATAGCTTTGATTTGGTTGTGGAAGGATCAATGTTCCTTATAATTCTTCCGGCCATCTTGCGTGCCCGTTTTTCCAATGATCTTTTCTTTGATGAAGAGCCACGGAAAATTCGCATCAAGTGGTTCTGGATCTTTGGAACCATTCTGGCATTTTCACTTTTCAGGTTCTATTTTTGGAAAGGCATAAGGATATAAGAAGAGAATGCGGGAATGCGGGAATGCAAAATGCAGAATGCAGGAATTAGGGTGTCCGGAAGTTGTTTGATCAATTAATGATCAGCTTGTTTTCATAGATTGATTTTCCTTCGTTCAGTTTTAACAGGTAGATCCCTTTCGACAGTTGTGTCAGATCGAGCGGAAAAATTGTCTTGTCCCCTACCCCATCCATCGTTCCTGACTGAACCAATCGCCCGGTCATATCATATACCGAAAAAGTGAAGTAACCGGTTCCTGATTCAGGAAGGAGTATTTGAATGTTGCCATTTGAGGGATTGGGATAGACAAAAGCAAAAGTCTTTTGTGTCTGGCTTTGAATCCCAAAATCAAGAGGAACCATTCTTACATTCAGTCGTGTTGTATTCCGGTTTGTTACGTTGATCCCATGGATAGTTTCGGAATAATATCCGGAGCAGGTGAAAGTAAGAGCCCAGGTACCCTGTGCAATCGGCCGGTAGTACCACCCGGAAGCAGTATCTGAATATTCATATGAATTATCGATGTCATGTAAGGTTATAAAAACCTTGGCTTTAATCGGGTTTCCTGTGACAGTATCCATAACCTTCCCGTTGATCCCATAGGCGCATTCTTCAATGTAGTCTAAAAACGATCGTTTATTATAATTCCAATAACTTATCAACTTGCTGGCAGGCAATATTTTAGTATATGAAAGCTCAATTGTTACTTCACGTCCATAATGAAAATAAGTTGTATAATCCTGTCGTCCTCCTTCGACTTGGTACCAGGCATAGCCGTTTGTTATCCCATTATCCAGATCAGTCATATACCCGACGGGACTATACTGGTGGGCGGTATCGGCATATTCGTGGCTGACAAACTTAAACCAGGTATCATCGGCATGCTTCTTATACAAGGTATCCCAAGTATCCCAAGGATAATTCACAACTTCGCTTCCACCATGATAATTGGCCGACATCACAAAATGGTGAATAGAATCATAATGCATGAATGCCATGGTCTCCAATTGCCAGGCGTTTCCGTCAGGATGCGGGCCGGCAGCGGGATCCGGGAAGTTACGGTTCAGATCAACTCCGTTTGCATTGTACCGTTGTGCACCGTTTACCGTATTATTCCCGCCGTGATAGGTCCCGTCAGGATTGGCTAACGGGTTGATGTAGATCTGGTAATTATTCAGAAGGTTGGTGATCCTGGGAACGGAACCATAGCCGCTCACCAATGAATCGATCAGATGCAACATCAAGATATAACCGCAGGTTTCATCACCATGCATGGTAGAGGTATATAAGAATTCAGGTTTCCCCCGGTTCACGTTAACGCTATCGCTAAGTTTAACAGCCAGTAGTAGCCGTCCTTGTGTAGTGGTTCCAAATGTATCCAGCCGGCAAATGTCAGGATGATCCGAAGCAAACCCTTGCATATAGGCAACATATTGGTCGTATGTTGGATAAAAATTCCAAATGGTACCTGAATGGAGGATTTTCTGGTTCCCTCCCATATTGAGTTCGGATTCACTCAGCAAGGTTCCGGGGTGAGGTAGAATAGTATAGGTGTAACCCAGATCAAGGAAACGGCTGAATTCTTCCCTGTTGGCATAAGCGTAAACCTCATTTCCTTTAACATTATCTATTGAAATGATCCTGGTCAATACCTGAATTTCATCTTTGTCAAATATCTGAAAAGAAAAATAGATCTCTCTATTCTTCAAAAACAGATCATCCAGGGTTTGCTTCTTATTATTCTGTGCATAAACTGAAGGAAACAGGATGATGAACACAAATGTTACCAGTGCAAAGTAGTTTCTTTTCATTCACTAATTAATTTGTTCGATAAGTTTTTTGATGAGTTTATGGACGTCTTTGTTCACCGGAACCAATGGTAAACGGACAATCTCTTCACAAAGATCCATCAGGTTTAGTGCTGCCTTGATTCCTCCGGGGCTGCCATCCAGGAAAAGTGCATTGATGAGGTCGATGAGTTCAAAATGGATCTTGCGTGCAGCCGTGAAATCATCCTTCAACCCCAACCTGACCATTTCTGAAAACTTCTTCGGGAAGGCATTTGCAACCACAGAAATGACGCCATCTGCGCCGGTTGCAATTAACGGTAAAGTGATTGCATCATCCCCGGATATAATAAGAAAACCTTCCGGCCGGTTCTTGAGTAAGTGGAAGATCTGGTCGAAGTTGCCGGATGCTTCCTTGATCCCGATGATGTTGCTGAAATCATGGGCTAATTTAAGCGTTGTTGAAGCGGAAATGTTGCTGCAGGTACGGCTGGGAACCGTATAGAGGATCACGGGCACAGGACTGGCTTCCGCAACAATTTTAAAATGCTGATAGATCCCTTCCTGTGTAGGTTTGTTGTAATAAGGACAAACGGACAGAATGGCATCGATATCTTTAAAAGGCGTTCCATGAATGGAAAGGACCAGGTCAGAGGTGTTATTTCCTCCCAATCCAAGAACCAGGGGAATGCGATGATCAATCCTTTCAATCGCAAATTCGATGAGGGTCTTTCTTTCGAGTTTCGAAAGTGTAGCGGATTCTCCGGTAGTACCCAGGAGAACGATGTACTCAACCCCATTGCTGATGGTATGGTTGAGAATTTTTTCAAAAGCAAGAAAATCAATGGCATTGGACCTGGTGAATGGGGTTACAATGGCTACACCTGTTCCCCGGAGCCTATCCTGTAACTTTTCCGTCATTGTTGATAATGGTTAAATAATGCGTAATCTGTCTGATAAATTCGGTGACCGGAGTGGAAGGATTGACATCGAGCATGAGGTCGTAACAGGACGTGCTGCCTTCAGAATAACGGCCAATCCGGCACATCGACATGGAAAGTCCTGAGATGTATTTCATGGGTAGGCTGTCTTTCATATCCAGGTCAATAAGAAGGTCGAAATCTTTCTGGATGAAATCCATCACTTTGTCCTTAACCGGCCTGTAGAACCAATTCATATCTTTCACTGAAAAAAAATCATATGATAATTTAGGCAGGAAACGACTGATCAGGTTCTTGTTCTTGACATATCCCAATGCTTTGACCTCTTTTCGTTCATGTTGCAGTTGAGTCACAAATTCAGCAACTACATCATAATCCGGAACATTATCAAGATTATAAAGAATACCGATTTTCTTTGCATCCCTGAGGTTGGTCAGTTTCCGGTCCCTGCCTGTCTTTTCCAGTTCCTTCCGGAAATAATGTAACCCAATTGACGATCTGATTTTCCTGAACATAAATGATTCTCAAAATGCTTTTCAAAAACTGTGCAAATGTAACGCTTAAGCCAGACATATATTTGATAATTAACATTTTTTAATAACAGGAGGTTGTTGAAGCTATATACTATATAGGACGGGTAGAAGCATAGTTTTTTGATTTTCAGTTTTAAAGGGATTTAACACAGGATGTAAAAGTGAATAAAAAGAGATGTACCTTTGCAAAAATTAATAGATTAATTGAAAACACTTTCCATTGGAGATCTTAGGATCTCAATTCCTATCATTCAGGGTGGAATGGGTGTAGGGGTCTCTTTATCAGGACTTGCATCCGCAGTAGCCAATGAAGGAGGTGTAGGTGTTATATCCAGCGCAGGACTCGGGCTTCTTTACCGCGACTTTTCCTCAAATTTTCTTGAAGCAAGCATTTACGGGCTGAAAGAGGAGATCCGTCTCGCACGTGAGAAATCGAAAGGAGTGATTGGAGTTAACATCATGGTGGCTATGTCTAACTTTGTTGACATGGTCAAAACATCCATCTCCGAGAAGGTGGATATCATTTTTTCCGGAGCAGGAATGCCTCTTGAATTGCCCTCTTTCCTGAAAAAAGACAGTACGACCAAATTGGTTCCTATCGTTTCTTCGGCAAGGGCAGCAAAGCTGATCTGTGAAAAATGGCATACGCATTACGACTACCTTCCGGATGCCATTGTTGTTGAAGGACCCATGGCGGGAGGGCATCTTGGATTTAAAACAGAACAGATTGAAGATGTGAATTTTTCACTGGAGAAACTGATACCGGAGGTAGTGGAGGAAGTAAGCCACTTCGAAGAGAAATACCATCAAACGATTCCCGTTATTGCTGCCGGCGGTATTTACACAGGGGAAGATATTTATAACATTATGGAACTTGGTGCTTCTGGCGTACAGATGGGAACTATTTTCGTGACTACCAATGAATGTGATGCTTCTCCCGGTTTCAAACAAACCTATATCGACGCCAAAAAGGAAGATATCGGGATCATTAAAAGCCCGGTGGGCATGCCCGGACGCGCAATTTTCAATGATTTCCTTGAAAAGGTCAGGCAAGGGCAAAAACACCCCATTAAGTGCCCCTTTAAATGCATCAAAACCTGCGATGTTACCTCAAGCCCTTATTGCATAATCACGGCCTTGATCAATGCCGTTAAAGGCAATTTTAATAGTGGCTATGCTTTCGCCGGGTCGAACGCATTCAAAGCAACTTCCATAACTTCTGTCAAAGAGACTTTTGTCAAACTGATCAGCGAGTTTAAGGAAAGGAATGGCGGGGATTAGTTTCCTTTCGTACCTTTACCATCTTATTTAACTCAATCATCTATTTCCGTGGTCCTCACATTTCTTGGAACGGGAACTTCACAAGGAGTCCCTGTCATAGCCTGTGATTGCAATGTTTGCCGGTCAGCAGATCCCAGGGATACACGATTGCGTTCTGCTGTTATGGTTGAAACCGATGGGAAACGCATCATCATCGACTGCGGTCCGGATTTTCGCCAACAGATGCTCCGGGAAGATATCCGGTCGATCGATGCCCTCCTGATCACCCATGCCCATAAAGACCACATCGGCGGACTCGATGATGTGAGGGCATTCAATTATATTCTTCAACGGCCTGCCGAGGTATATGCTTCAAGGGAAGTGCAGCGGGTCATCAAAAATGAGTTTTCCTACGCCTTTGGTGAGGACAAATACCCGGGAGCGCCCGAGATCAATCTTCATCTGATCGGGAACCGGCAGTTTGATATTTCCGGCTTACCAATCCTACCTGTTAAAGTCTTTCATTTCAAGGATCATTATATTTTCGGATACAGGATTGGGGATCTCACCTATATCACAGACGCCATTGACATTCCCGAAAAAGAGATGAAAAAGATCGAAGGATCCAAGGTGATTGTCATCAATGCCTTACGGAAGAAAAAGCATTATTCCCATTTTAACCTGTCGGAAGCAGTCGCGATCCTGGAAAAGCTAAAACCGGAACAAGCGTATCTGACCCACATCAGTCACCAGATGGGATGTTATGAAGATGTACAGAAGGAATTGCCTTCCTTTATTAAACAGGCATACGACGGATTGAGAGTTGAGCTTTGAACAGGTCACAAAGTAACAAAGTAACAAAGAATAAAACTCACCAATTCACCAGATCACCAGTTCGACAGTTTATCAAAGGCCTTCACTTCTTTCTGACTTTCTTCAGGGTGAGGAGGTTCATCGGGTCCGAATCCATTCCTTCGATATTATTCTGAACAAACCGTAGCACCTGGTCATAATACAGAACCACCACCGGTGCATTATCCATAATGATTTTTTCCAACTTATGATAATAGTTGAAACGAAGAGAATCATTCGTACAGGCCATTGCTTTTTCAAAAAGATCATCGAACTCCTTATGGTAAAAGTGTGTATAATTCGGACCCTGGGGAGAGAAATTCTTTCCATAGAAGAGGGAAAGATAATTTTCTGCATCCGGGTAATCGGCGATCCAGGAGGCGCGAAAGAAGGTTAATTTTGCCTGTGCCTTCATTTCTTTTAAAGCTGCCGGTGGGGAGATGTCAATTTTAATATCGATGCCTAGTTCTCCTGTTTTATATTGAATGTATTTGCAGATATCCAGGTAATCGGAGGTTGCGGAAAGTGTGACAGGAGACAGGCCGCGGCCTCCAGGGTAACCGGCTTCGCCAAGTAGTTTCCTCGCCTTTTCAGGATCGTAATCGTAGAATATCACAGTGGAATCGAAGGCGGGCATTCCTTTCGGGATCATGCCATTCAGTCCGGGTGTTCCGATGTTGTTCCGGAGAAAACCAATCATCTTGCGTCGGTCAAATGAATAATTGATTGCTTGCCGGACTTGCTTCAGGCTCAGGGGATTTTTTTTTCCAGCATCGGTATGCATATCCACGAGGAAACCCAGGTATTCGGTATTCAGATAAGGCTGGGCAATGAGTTTGAACTTGCCGTTGAATTCAGGCTTCATCTTGCCTTCCCGTGTAAGAAGTTCATCCTTATAACCCGGATCGATCCCTGACATGAAATCCAATTTTCTTTTTATGAATTCAAGAAAAGCCGATTGTTTATCTGCGAGGAACGAAATGGCAATGGCATCGAGGTAAGGCAATCTGTTTTTATGATCAAACTCAAAATAGTTTGGATTTTTAACCAGGATGAGCTTTACTCCTTCTTTCCACATCTTGAATTTAAACGGACCTGTGCCAACCGGGTTCTTGCGAAAATCGGTTCCGAATTTTTCTATGGCTTCATGCGGAACGATCGAGCAGTATAAGGTTGTCAAGATCCCAAGGAAAGGCGGGAAAGGCTGCTGCAGATGAAGGATGAAGGTTGAATCATCCATAACTGAAAAGCTGTATCTTCCCCTGGTTTTTTTCACGTAGTTAAAGATCCAGGCACCGGGTGAGGCCACTTTCGGATCGATGATCCGAAAAAAGCTATAGGCCACATCAGCTGCCACTACCCTCCTGCCCTTCCCACCTGGAAACGCAGGATTGTCATGGAAAAAAACATCATTTCTTAAGTGAAAAATGTATTCTCTGCCATCCTTTGAAATATCCCAGGACTTTGCGATACAGGACATAATTTCCAGGTGTTCCCCCAGTTGGACCAGTCCATTATAGACCTGGTGCGTGGCCCAGATGTTTGCCTGGTCTCGGGCATAAGCAGGATCCAGTGAAGTAATGTTAGCTGCCTCATTGTATCTGAATACGGTTTTACCTGCATCCTGATCAACTTGTGTTGAGCAACCAGTTATCATCGAACCAATTAAACAAGCGAAAAGGAATCTTTTCATTTAATTTTTAACATCAGACCGGTGACAAATGTAGGAAATTTCATCCGCCCGGTTCCAGGGAAAATATGATTATTTATATGTAACTTTGTATCCAGAAACCTCAACATTCAAGCACTATGAAAAAACTTATCCTTCTTTGTCTTGTCGGTCTCTTTACCACTTCATTGGTCCAATCCCAGGAAACCAGGCATAACGGAGCATATTATTGCTCCAAAAGAAAAATGGCCATGAGCCAGGAATCCCTTTCTTTTTTAAAAGAGTCCATGACCTTAGGACCGACACATACTTACGATGTATTGAGTTATACGATGAGCCTGAATATCTATAACAGTTTTTTCAGTCCATACCCGAAAAGTTTTGCTGCAAAAACTGTCATCCTGCTCAAAGTCGATTCCACCCTTAATTTCATTAAACTGGATGCAGATACTGGATCCCTTAGGATCGATTCAGTGAGACTGGCAGGGATTTCATTTACCAATCTCAACAATATTCTTACGGTACAGCTTAACCGGACCTACAACCCCGGAGAACAATTGCAGGTTAAAGTTTGTTATCATCATAAAGACACTTCTGACCTCGCTTTTTATGCTTCCGGCGGCCATGTGTTTACGGATTGCGAACCAGAAGGTGCACGGCGATGGTTTCCCTGCTGGGATAAACCTTCGGATAAGGCCCTGTTTGACGTAACCGTCAAGGTCCCCGTCACGGCCAAGTGTGGTTCCAACGGGGCTCTTGTGGATTCGATCATCAATGGAGATACGCTGACTTACCATTGGGCAAGCGCACAGCCATTGGCAACTTACCTTATGGTCTTGACTGCACGATTGAATTACAATCTTGATATCATTTACTGGCATAAGCTAAGCAACCCGGCCGACAGCATCCCGCTGAGGTTTTATTATAATCCCGGCGAAGATCCAAGTTACATTGAAAGTATCCTCCCGGATATGACCACCTATTATTCACAGAATTTCATTGAACATCCCTTTCAGAAGAACGGATTTGCCACTTTGATATATCCTGAATTCCCCTGGGGAGGAATGGAGAACCAGACACTGACCAGCCTTTGCATTGGTTGCTGGATTGAATATCTGGTGTCACATGAATACGCCCATCAGTGGTTCGGGGATATGATCACCTGCGCCACCTGGGCGGATGTCTGGCTGAACGAAGGTTTTGCCACCTGGATGGAGGCTTTCTGGGACGAAAGAGCCGGAGGCTATTCAGCATACAAGATGGGGATCGAAAGCGATGCGACAGAATATATTAACAATAACCCGGGTTGGCCAATTTATAATCCTGACTGGGCCAACAACACACCTCCGGTAGGAACTTTGTTCAACACTTTTATCGTTTACGACAAAGGTGCCTGTGCCCTGCACCAGATCCGTTACATGCTTGGGGACACCCTTTTCTTCCATATGATGCAGGCTTATTGCGCCGATACCAACCTGAAATTCAAATCAGCCACCACTGCAGATTTCAATGCAAAAGTCAACCAAATAACCGGGGTCAATTATGACTGGTATTTTACCGATTGGATTGATCAGCCTAATCACCCTGTTTACCAGAATAAATACAATTTTGAAGATCTCGGGACCGGCCAATGGAATGTAAACTTCCAGGCATCGCAGGTACAGACCAACCCGGCTTTCTTCCGGATGGTGCTTAATTTCAGGGTGACCTTCGCTGATCTTACAGATACGACCTTCAGGGTAATGAATGATGTGAACAACCAGGTCTTTACCTGGACGTTCAACAAACAGCCTATCCAGTTCAATTTTGACCCCGATAACGAGATTGTTCTGAAACAGGGAACCACTGTCCTTGGAATTTCCCAACCTGAAGCACTTGAAGGATTCCACCTTTACCAGAATATCCCAAACCCCACATCCAATACAACGAAGATCGTTTACGAACTGAAGAAAGATTCGCACATACAGCTGGATATTATGGATATCAGTGGAAAGATTATTGCTTCTCCTTTGGATGAAAATGCTGTCCAGGGAAAACATTGGGTTGACATTGACTGTTCAATCTTTGCGCCTGGTATCTATTTTTATACGATGCAGGCAGGTGATTACAATCAGACACGGAAAATGATCATCGCAAAATAATTCCGGATCACATCTATCAGCCCAGACATATGAAACGGATCCGATGCTTCTTTTTAGTATTGGCCGTGTTTGCATTTGCAGGTTTACAGGCACAAAACCATAGGGCAGAGTCATCAATGAAGCCCTTGGATACCGCTCATTTTTACATGAAACATTCCTATGATGTTTTGAAGTACAGCTTGTTTGTAGATCTGTATCAATGTTATCCGAAGCCTTATTCTACAGCCTTCCCTGCCACCGAGGTAATAACTTTTAAGGTTGATTCCGCTTTAAATACAATCCACATGAATGCAGTGAATACTTCACTCCAGGTGGATTCGGTCGGGTTGGCAGGAATCTCGTTCAGTCATAGTTCAGACACTTTGACCATCCAGCTCGACCGTACCTATCAGCCTGGTGAAGAGGTGAATGTGAAGATCATCTATCAGCATAAGAATGTGGTGGATCATGCAGTTTATTCCAATGGGGGATTCGTTTTCACCGATACTCCGCCGGAAGGTGCACGCAAATGGTTTCCCTGTTGGGACCGTCCATCGGATAAAGCTCTTCTTGATCTCACGGCAAAGGTGCCTCTGAATGTCAAACTGGGATCGAATGGGAGCCTTGCAGATTCTCTTACCAACGGTGATACCATCTATTATCACTGGGTCAGCCGGGACCCGATTGCGACCTACCTTATGACCATGACATCAAAGGTCGGCTTCGCGCTGGATATTGTTTACTGGCATAAGCTATATCATCCGGCCGACAGCATTCCTGCGAGGTTTTATTTCCAATCCGGGCAGATCCCTGATTCCATCGAAGCCGCTATCGGATCTATGACCGACTATTATTCCCGCTTTTTCGGGGAATACCCTTTTGAAAAAATCGGTTTTGCTACGCTGAATGGTTCCTTCCAATGGGGAGGTATGGAAAATCAGACAATGATCAACCTGGCCAGGAACGGCTGGCAAGAAGGATTAGTTTCTCATGAGTTTTCGCACCAATGGTTCGGTGATCTCATTACCTGCGGGACCTGGGCCGACATATGGCTGAATGAAAGTTTCGGAACTTATTGCGAATCATTATGGATGGGGCACAGGGGTGGGAACCTGGCCTATAAGAGCCACCTTGATCAGCAGGCCAACTATTACATTGCAAATAACCCCGGGTTTGCGATATACAATTCATCCTGGGCAATTCGTACTCCTAATCCAAATATGCTTTACAATACCGTGGTAGAGTATGATAAAGGCGCCTGTGTTCTTCACCAGTTGAGGTATGTAATGGGTGACAGCGCTTTCTTCCATCTGCTCAAGGCCTATGCAACGGATACAAATTTCATGTTTAAAAATGCGATTACCTCTGATTTTATTGCTAAAGCAAACGAAATAAGCGGAACCAACCTGGACTGGTTTTTTGATGAATGGCTCTTTCACCCGAATCATCCGCTCTATTCAAATTTATATGAGATCCGGGAAATAGGGGCAGGAAAGTGGAACGCGAAACTTTTGCTGTCTCAGTACCAGACGAACACCGTTTTCTATATGATGCCCGTGCAAGTGCGGGTGGTGTTCACAGATTCGACCGATACAGTAATCCGTGTCATTAATGACATGAATAATCAACTTTTCGAATTTATTTTTTCAAAGAAACCTGCATATCTTGTCTTCGATCCTTACCGGAATATCCTGTTGAAACAAGCAACAACCACATTGGGGTTGAATCCTTTGCAGGATAAAAAAAAATTTCGGGTCAGGTAAAATTAATCGGGTTCTTTACCTTGACCTTCAATAATGCCAGGTTATTCACTTCGATCATCTCGCCTATATAGTGGAAGGTCAATCCTTTGATATAATCCGGCTTGATGTCTTCGATTTCTTTTTTATTGTCGATGGAAAGGACGATATCTTTAATATCGGCTCTTTTTGCAGCCAGGATCTTTTCCTTAATCCCGCCCACCGGAAGAACCCTTCCCCTCAGGGTGATCTCTCCCGTCATAGCCATTTTTTCCCTGACTTTCCGCTGGGTGAAAGCAGAAGCAAGCGCTGTAAACATGGTAATACCGGCAGAGGGTCCATCTTTGGGAGTGGCGCCTTCAGGAACATGGATATGAACGTTCCACTTGCTGAAAACATCTGGAACGATTCCGAAAGCGACTGCATGCGATTTCAGGTACGCCAACGCTATTGATGCAGATTCCTTCATCACATCGCCCAGGTTTCCTGTCAGTGTTAGATCGCCTTTCCCTTTGTTGAGGCTCACTTCCACGAATAAGATCTCCCCTCCTACAGAGGTCCAGGCAAGCCCGGTAACAACTCCGGCGATATCATTGTTGATTGACTTCTCAGCCTGGAAGATGGGTGGTCCCATGACCTTATGCAAATCCTCTTTCGACAGGTTTTTTTTGAACTTCTCATTTGTCACAATTGATTTTGCCTTGTAGCGGATGATCTTTGCGATTGTTTTTTCAAGGGTACGTACCCCGGCTTCCCGAGTGTAATCGTCGATGATCTCCTGCAGGAAATTCGTACTGAAGACCAGCTGGTTCATCTTCAGTCCATGTTCTGCCATTTGTTTCGGCACCAGGTGTCGGGTTGCGATCTGAACCTTCTCTTCCAGGAGATAACCGGGCAATTCGATGACTTCCATGCGGTCGCGCAATGCAGGATGAACAGTACTGAGAGTATTAGCGGTTGCAATGAACATGATCCTGGATAGATCGTACTCCGTTTCAAGAAAATTGTCATAAAAAGCTGAATTTTGCTCTGGATCCAGAACTTCAAGCAAAGCAGCCTGAGGATCCCCGTTGATGTTCATGCCCATGACCTTGTCGATTTCATCCAATACAAAAACCGGGTTGGCGGCCTTAACCTTTTTCAGGCTCTGAATAATTCGACCAGGCATGGCACCAATGTATGTTTTACGGTGTCCGCGCAATTCTGCTTCATCCCGAAGGCCCCCAAGCGACATGCGGGTGTATTTCCGTCCGAGTGCCCTTGCGATGGACTTACCCAGTGAAGTCTTTCCGACTCCCGGAGGTCCTACCAGGCAGAGGATCGGTGATTTGAGGTCCCGTTTCAATTTGATCACAGCAAGGTATTCAAGGATACGCTCTTTGACCTTTTCAAGTCCAAAATGATCTTCATCCAGCACTTTCTGGGCATGATGCAGGTCGAGGTTGTCGTCAGTAAATTCACCCCAAGGTAGCTGAACAAGGGTTTCCAGGTAATTGACCTGGATCGAATATTCTGCTGCCGCCGGGTGCATGCGCTGAAGTTTGTTGATCTCCTTCTCAAACATCTCCGCAACTTCCTTCGACCATTTTTTATCTTTTGCCTGGTCTTTTAGTGAACTTATTTCCTGTGCGTTCGGGTTTCCCCCTAGTTCTTCCTGGATCGTTTTCAGTTGCAGGTTGAGAAGATAATCCCGCTGTTGTTTATCAAGATCAATTTTGACCTTGCTCTGGATCTGTTGTTTCAGGTCCAGAACCTGCAATTCCCTGGTGAGAAAGGTGAGCACTTTGCTGGCACGTTCTGTCAGGTCAGTCACTTCCAGGAGATTCTGTTTTTCTGCAAGTTCAATGTTAAGGTTGGAAGAAATAAAATGAACGACAAACGCAGGACTTTCAATGTTTTTTATGGCAAATGCCGCTTCCGAAGGAATATTAGGCGACTTATTGATGATCTGGATGGCAAGGTCTTTCAGGGAAGAGATCAACGCTGCGAATTCCTTGCTATCTGCAGGGATTCCTGAGGGTTTCTCGAAAGGTGTGACCCTGGCTTTGATATAAGGTTCGGTTTGTAACGTCTCATTGATGGTAAATCTCTGTTTCCCCTGAATGATAGCAGTATTGCTGCCATCGGGCATTTGGAGGATCTTCAGGATATAAGCAACAGTTCCAATGAGGTTCAGATCGCTGAACTCAGGATCTTCAATACCCGGATCTTTTTGTGCAACGGCACCGATGATCCTGTCGCCTTTATAATAATCCTTGATCAGCCGTATCGATTTATCTCTGCCAACAGTGATGGGAATAACCACACCGGGAAACAATACCGTATTACGCAGGGGCAGTATCGGGAGTATATCGGGGATCTTTTCCGAATTCATGGCTTCTTCATCCTCAGAGGATAAAAGAGGAATAAATTCAGTTTCGGGATCCAGAATATCGGATAAATACAGGTTTTGTTCGTTCACGGTATTTTTCATGCAAATAAAGTCAAATTGTCATGGATAATCATGAGATTGAAAAAAATCCAAATAGTCAATATTTATGCCAAGAATAAGAAAGCAGCAAACGTGTAAAAAACAGTAGGCAGGTATTATTAGTGGCGTTTGTTCTTAAATGAAAGGCGGAAAACGTCAGACAGGAGGGCACTTTCAACTTCGTCAAATTCCAATCCCCGACGTTTGAAGACGGCAGCAGCCACCTCAAGTCCTTTTTCCAGCTGGTAACTGGTATAGCCGGTGGTACCTCCCCAGGTAAAGGAAGGAATGAAGTTACGCTGGAACCCTGAACCAAACACATTGGTATTTACGCCAACCACAGTTCCGGTATTGAACATGGTATTGATCCCCGATTTGGAATGATCGCCCATGATCAGCCCGCAGAATTGCAAATGGGTACTAATGAAGGTTTGTTTGCTATAACTCCAGAGCCTGATACAATCGTAAGTGTTTTTCAGGTTGGAAGTGTTGGTACAGGACCCAAGGTTACACCATTCGGCAATGACAGAATGTCCAAGAAAACCATCATGAGCCTTATTTGAGTATCCGAAGATCACAGAATTGTTGACTTCTCCGCCAACGCGTGAATAGGGGCCGATGGTTGTGGGACCATATAGTCTAGCCAGCATCTTGACCTGTGCATGATCACAGATGGCCATAGGGCCGCGGACCATGGACCCTTCCATGATTTCCGCTCCGGCGCCGATATAGATTGGCCCATGGGTAGTGTTGAGCACGGCACAATTTACTTTTGCGCCTTTCTCAAGAAATACCGGATTATCTCCCAGAACAACATTGGTTTTATTAAGGGAATGCGATTTTCTGCCCTTGGTCAGGAAATCAAAATCGTCACGGATCGCCGTATCATTCTTTGAGAAGATCTCCCAGGTATGACTCACCTGGAGGGGACGTTCTTTCACTTCGATCTCTTCGATCCCTTCGGTAGCGGGATCACCAGGGTTATCCAATTCCTCGGCCGTCATATGCAATGCTATGATGGTTTCCCCGGAAATGATGGTTTGGCCTGGACCTAGTTTCTTCACCAGTTCGATGATCTCATCGGTAGGGCATACCGAACCATTGATCAGAACATTGGTATCCTCTTTCAGAATTGGGTATTTTCTTGAAAGGTAATTATCAGTCAGAGAAGATGTCTTTGCGTTCAGGCGTTTCTCCCATTTTTCACGAATGGTCAGAATCCCTATCCTGATATCGCTAACCGGGCGCATGAATGTCAGTGGCAGCAAGTTTGTCCTGACATTACTTTCATCAAAGAGGATATAATTCATGTTTGTTCAAGGTTGTTTCAGTGTGTCAATGATTTTTCAGTCAGAAAAAATAATAACGGCAAAGTTAGGATTTATTGCTTAATCAGATAAAAAATAGCCTCCTTTTTTATAAAAAAGGAGGCTAAGATATAGGGAATTTTTTTAGATTACGGGTTGTTTTTCTTTTCAATATGTTTTGAATACCTGCTTTTAAATTTATCCACGCGTCCTGCGGTATCAATCAGTTTCATTTTTCCTGTATAAAAAGGATGTGAGGTATGGGAGATTTCGAGTTTTATCAGCGGGTATTCGAGACCGTCTTCCCATACGATGGTTTCCTTGGTTTGCACTGTCGACTTTGAGATGAATGCATATTCGTTGGACATATCCTTGAAGACAACCAGTCTGTATTCTTTCGGATGAATATTTTTTTTCATTTTAATGATGGATTTCAAATTGAGCGTGCAAAAGTAAAGATTTTTATTTGAATAACCAACAATTCAGGCAGGAAAATTATTTGAGCAGGCCAAGCAGGAACTGCATGGTATCGATCCCGTCAGCATAATCAGATAATCCGGGTGACTGTGCCTGCCCCGGCCGGCAGGAAGAAAGAGGAATTTCTTTTTTACATACCGCAACCTGGATTTCATCTTTTTGCATAGATAGCTCACCGAGGAGTTCCTCCATATTTGTATAATATCCATAATAAAGAACTGCCGGCGGGGAAGCGATTGCATTATTCTCCGTCAGAAGCATGAAACCATTATCCATAGCGGGGGTTTTATTCAGGAGAAATACAGAGCGGTAGTAATCATGATTGTTCATCCATTTGTGATGCAGGGAGAAATTGATATATCGACGGAAGGCGTTGAACAGAGGTTCGACATCATATCCTGCAGGAAAATAAAGCCTTGAGACATTTCTGCATCCCAATCCGAAATAAAGAAAAATATCATCTGCCAGTCCCGCCAGTTCCTGATCATTTTCATCACCGGTAATAATAGCAATCCCGTTCCTGTTTTTCCGGATGATATGAGGGACCTTTGAGAAATAGTAATTGAAGTAATGCGCGGAATTGTTGCTGCCAGTAGCAATGACGGCATCAAACCCAGTGAGCCGCTCTTTTGTGAACATAATACTGTTTTCCCATCCGGAATTGAAATGAACCAGTATCCGGGCCAATGCAGGGAGCAGTTCGGTATCATCAGAGGAAAGCCGCCCGATGAATCTGTTCCCGGAAAGCAGTACCGAAAGAAAATCGTGAAACCCGACCAATGGAATATTCCCTGCCATGATCACCGCCACATTCCTGCCAGAAGCATGGCCATTTAATTGGGAAACATAAGGTTCCAGCCATTTATCCAGTTCTTCTTTTCGGAGATACACTGCCCAGGCCCGGAGGGCATTTTCAACGGATTCACGGGTAAACCATGGATTCAGCACTCCTGCCTGCCGGATCGAATCATCCAATCCTGAAAATAAAGGATCCTCCCTCCTGTCTTTTTCATCAAGAAAGGCCCTGAGAAAATTGCCAAGTGATATAAAAGACTCAATTCTGCTGTTCCATTCCATTTTGATTATCTTTACTGCAAAATTAAGGGAATAAAAATGGCTCTTTATAATTTTATTTTAAGTGGGTAAAATAATGAGAATTGATTTTAGAGAAGTTAAGTTTACCGGCTTTCTGATCGAACTTTATCTTATGCACAAACCAAGGTTTATCTACCAGCAGTGCTTTTGCAAATAAATTTTTCTGGGTTAACATTTTACTTGACTTTTTTTTCTACATAGTAATTTTATTCATTTATTTTGATAAAGAGCTGAAAATCTATTGTTATTACCCGACCAAATACATTGAAGTATGAAAAAATTTTCCTTTTTTATCATATTACTTCTTCTCAATAGTAGCTTACTATTGGCACAGATGGGCATTAACACCGATGGCAGCGCTCCCAATAACTCAGCGATGTTGGATGTGAAATCTACTGATAAGGGGTTCTTGCCTCCGCGAATGACCCACGCTGAGATGAATTCTATTTCCAATCCTGCCGAAGGACTTATTGTGTTCTGCACCGATTGCGGATTGAACGGAACCGGCGTTGTTGTTGTATTTATGAATGGAGCATGGAATACCATTGCCATTAATTGCATTCTTCCTGATTCTCCGATTAGTGGTATTCAAGTGCCATCGCCAACCCATATCGTGTGGAACTGGAATACCGTGACAGGAGCCACCGGATATAAATGGAATACAACGAATGATTACGCTACGGCCACAGATATGGCTATGACCACTACGAAAACTGAGACCGGACTTACCTGCAACACTGCTTACACACGATACGCCTGGGCATATAGCGCTTGCGGAAATTCAACAGCCCTTACTATGAATCAGACAAGTTCTGGCTGTTCGTTAACGTGCGAGCAACTGTTAACCGATATTCGAGATGGCAAAACATACACCACCGTGCTGATTGGTGACCAATGCTGGATGGCACAAAATCTCAACATAGGCGCTAGAGTAAATGGCTCGGACGAACAGACAAACAATAGTATCATTGAAAAATACTGTTGGGGTGACTTAGAATCAAACTGTGACGTCTATGGCGGTCTCTATCAATGGAATGAGATGATGCAATATGTCATCACTGAGGGCGCCAAAGGAATTTGTCCAACAGGCTGGCATTTGCCTACTGATGCAGAATGGACCACATTAACTACTTTCCTTGGTGGCGAACAAGTGGCAGGCGGAAAGATGAAGGAAGCAGGATATGTGCACTGGATATCGCCCAATACCGGCGCTACCAATAGCAGCGGATTTACTGCTCTTCCGGGCGGCTACCGGAGTTTCTTTTTCACTTTCGATCAGCTAACTTACTTCGTGTATTTCTGGTCGTCGTCGCAGGGCGCGGTGGGCGGCGGGTGGTACCGGAGCCTTTACGACTTTGACGAGAATGTTGTCCAGTACTATGACTACAACAATACGGACGGTATGTCGGTCCGGTGCCTGAAGGATTGATCCGACTATTCGATATTTCATTGGGCAAGCCTTGTGGTGGGAAAGAAAATTAAAAATGGCTGCGAAGCGGCTGAGGGTTTTTGGCACCCACATTTGGGAAAGTAAACAATTATAGCAACGTATGATCAGTTACTTGTATTCAAAGCCAACGATGATTTATTGCTAAGCATCATGATGCATTAAGTCATAAAACTGAGGAAAGTAATGATATTTGAGTTATTGTCTTGTTGGTTGTTGAACTATGTATACCTACGCGGAGGAATTGCTAAATTTGTGCTGAAACAGGAACACAAATAACGGATTTCCAGTGTTGTAAATTTACCCATTCATTTTGACAAAGAACCATAAAAATAATGAATTACCTTTGAACGTTACATCGTAAAAGTTAACTATGCTTACCCGGCGCCTGGCCTGTTTCCTTGTCTTTTTCACAGCTTGTTCATTTTCCCTGCGATCACAGGAACATCTGAGTTTATCTATGCTGGATGATTCATTGTCGTCCATTCAACGGAAAATTCAGAAAACTGATAATGATTCCGTCCGGCAATTTCTGAACACGCTTTTCAGGACTACGCTGAAAACAGCCATTGAGTTGCCCGGATCTTTTACTTACCCGTTCGATTCCCTTAAGAAGTTGGCTAAGATGACTTCCCCCGATAAAAAGTTCCGGATCTATAACTGGAACCTTCCCATTACCAGCGGCTCAAACCTATACTTTTGTTTTTTTCAGATTGATGAGAAAAGCAGCAAACATACTTTCAGGATTATTGAACTCAGGGACCGTTCCGATTCCATTCCTGACCCTGAGCACAGCGCATTAAGCGCCGGTTGCTGGTATGGCGCCTTATACTTTAAAATCATTCAGGAAAGTTCTAAAACAGGGATGATCTATACGCTGCTTGGATGGGAAGGTACAAGTCTTTTACAGATGCAGAAGGTCATTGAGATCCTTACCTTTGACGATAAGAATCTTCTCCATTTCGGAAAAAAAATATTCAATAAATATAAGGATGGGGAAAACAAGCGTGTGATCTTCAAATATTCACCGGTTGCAACTATGGTTTTACGTTACGAGGTGCAGTCCCTTTCAAAGGGAAAAAAATGGAATGCCTCAAACAGGACTTTCAAAGAGAGCCTTTCAAAGGCGTCCATGATTATTTTCGACCGGCTTGTCACGCTTGAGACATCAGAAGGCAAGGCACCGGTGCTCGTTCCTGCAGGAGATATTTATGACGGATTCCTCTTCGAAAATGATCGGTGGAATTTCGTGGAAAGTGTGGATGCCCGGAACTGGTAAATCCCCTATATTTGTAGTATATTCCATTATTTTTTCCTCCTATTGTTTGATTTTTTCGGCTATTTTATTTTATCTTTGTTTTTTTCTTCGGCATTACACTCAATAACATAAACATATATAACACTTTAACACTAAATCTCTATGAAGAAGCACAATTTTAATGCAGGTCCTTCCATACTGCCACGCATTGCCATTGAGAATTCAGCAAAAGCGATCCTCGAACTGAATGGAAGCGGTCTTTCACTACTCGAGATCTCCCATCGTAGTAAAGATTTTCAGGCCATCATTGATGAAGCAGTAGCCCTGTTCAAAGAATTGCTGAACATCCCTCCAAATTTCCATGTTCTGTTTCTTGGTGGAGGCGCTAGTCTTCAGTTCTGTATGGTTCCCTATAATTTGTTGAAGACCAAGGCCGCCTATCTCGAAACCGGAGTCTGGGCCAAGAAAGCGATCAAGGAAGCCAAATTTTTCGGCCAGGTGGATATTGTTGCATCTTCTTCCGATAAGAATTTTACTTATGTTCCTAAGAATTTTTCTATCCCTGCTGATGCCGATTATTTCCATATCACTACAAACAATACGATTTACGGTTCCGAATTACATACTGATATCGACAGCCCGGTTCCGCTGGTTGCCGATATGTCATCCGATATCCTCAGCCGCCCGGTTGATGTTTCTAAATATGCGATTATCTATGGAGGAGCCCAGAAGAACATCGGGCCGGCAGGTGTCACCGTCGTGATCATCCGTGAAGATATACTTGGCAAGATGGATCGCCCGATCCCGACTATGCTCGATTACAGGACCCATATCAAGGAAGGTTCACTTTTCAACACACCTCCTTGCTTTGCCATCTACACCTGCCTCGAAACGCTGAAGTGGATCAAAGGTCTTGGAGGTGTGACTGCAATCCAGGCTATGAATCAGAAAAAAGCACAACTTCTTTATGATGCGATCGATAATAGCAAGATCTTCATCGGAACGGTTGAAAAAGAATCCCGTTCACTGATGAATATTTGCTTTGTCATGAAAGAACAGTATAAAGACAAAGAAGATGCTTTCATGGAATTTGCAAAGGGCAAAGGCATGATCGGCATCAAAGGGCACCGTTCGGTAGGTGGTTTCCGCGCTTCCTGTTACAATGCCTTGCCGATAGAAAGTGTCCAGGCACTGGTCGACACCATGAAGGAATTTGAAAAAGCGAATAGTTAACCCTTCAACCTGAATCAGAAACCTAAAAAAAAACTATATGACGAAAGTATTGATTGCTACAGATAAACCATTCGCCCCTATTGCCGTAAAGGGTATCAGGAAAGTGATAGAGGATGCCGGATTTGAACTGGCACTGCTGGAAAGCTATACCAGTCAGGCTGATTTTATAAGCGCAATCGCCGATGTGGATGCAGTGATTATCCGGAGCGATAAAGCGGATAAATCCGTTATAGATGCCGGAAAAAGCCTTAAGATCATTGTCAGGGCCGGTGCAGGATATGACAATATTGACCTGCAGGCAGCCACTGAAAAGGGCGTCTGTGCCATGAATACACCAGGCCAGAACTCCAATGCAGTTGCCGAACTGGCACTTGGGATGATGGTGTACCATGCACGAAACTTTTTCAATGGAAAATCAGGTTTTGAGTTGAAAGATAAGAAACTTGGTATCCATGCGTACGGATATGTAGGGAAGAATGTTGCCAGGATCGCCCATGGCTTCGGGATGAAGGTATTTGCATTCGATCCTTTCATTTCCAAAGCGGAGATCGAAAAGGACGGGGTAACGGCTGTTGCTTCTGCGGAAGAACTTTACAGCACCTGCAACTACATCTCATTGCATATTCCGGCCAACAGCCAGACAAAGCAGTCTATCAATTACGCATTGTTATCCAAAATGCCTGCCCCGGCTGTGCTGATTAATACAGCCAGGGCCGAGGTGATCCAGGAAGCAGACCTGCTTAAACTTTTCGCAGACCGGAAAGATTTTACTTATCTTTCGGATGTGGAACCCAACAATAAAGCTGAATTCGAATCAAACTTCAAGGGTCGTTATTTCTTTACTCCCAAGAAAATGGGTGCGCAGACGGAAGAAGCAAACATCAATGCAGGTATTGCTGCTGCAAGGCAAATCGTGAATTTCCTGAAAAACGGTGACAGGACATTCCAGGTAAACAAGTGAGGTTATCCAATCTTTGTTGTCAACATCATGTCTCGAAATAAACCATACACGTACGGAACTTAGTATTCACTTTATTACCCTTTACTATGGAAATCGAACAGGAAAAGCCCACCACCTTCTTCAGGTTTGAAGATCTCCGGATCTATCATAAAGCGCTCGAATATACTGATACGATCTATTCGATGAGCAGGAATGTGAAAGATGATCCTTATACCCGGTATTTCTTTGAACGCTTTCTGACTTCTGCAACGAGCATTGCTACGAATATCGCAGAAGGGTCATCGCGGAACAAGAGCCAGTTTGTATATTATCTCAAAATGGCAAAAAGTTCTGTGAGGGAATGTGTTGTACTATCAACCCTGGCGTTAAGTCAGAAGTTCATAACGGCTGAGGTGTTTGACAACTCCAAGAACCACCTGATGGAGATGACAAAAATGATTGGTGCATTGATCGGTTCCCTTCAGCGTAGTGTGAGGCCTGGTGAGCCAGGTGCGGATGAGGATGAAGACAATGAATGACATTCTTCATCCGGGATAATCATTTCCGCATTTTATTCCACAGTTTATTTCACTTTTAAACAATTGTTTTTATGGCATTACTAAAGGCTTTCAGGGGATTCAGACCTCCGAAAGAAATTGTTAAAGATTTAGCTTCCCGTCCTTACGACGTACTCAATTCAGACGAAGCAAGAGTAGAAGCAAAAGGGAATCCCTATTCCCTTCTTCACATAATTAAACCCGAGATTGACCTTCCCAGCGGAGTGGATTGCCATTCAAAGTTGATTTATGACAAAGCAAAGGAAAATTTCGACCTCTTCCGCGAGAGAGGATGGCTGGTGCAGGATCCGAAGGATTACCTGTACATCTATGCACAGACCATGAACGGGAAAACACAATATGGCATTGTGGGTTGTGCCAGCGTTGAAGATTATATGAACGGCATCATCAAAAAGCACGAGTTGACGCGTAAAGATAAAGAAGAAGACCGCATGAAACATGTACGCACGACCAATGCCAACATGGAACCTGTTTTCTTTACTTATCCTGCCGTATCTGAAATTGATAAGATCGTTGCAGGGATCGTAAAAGAGAATGCACCGGAATATGACTTCGTGGCCGCCGACGGGGTTGGGCATCATTTCTGGGTGATCAAAGATGAAACGATCATCGGGAAGATCATCGAACTTTTTGCCAAGATACCTTATACCTATGTAGCCGACGGTCATCACCGTACCGCGGCGGCTGCCCTGGTTGGAAATGAGAAGAAACAAAACAACCCGAACCATAATGGTACCGAGGAATACAATTATTTCCTTGCCGTTCATTTCCCGGATAACCAGCTTAGCATCATCGATTACAACAGGGTGGTTAAAGACCTGAACGGACTGACCTCAGCAGAATTTCTGAAAAAGTTGGCCTTCAATTTCGTGATTGAAAAAAAAGGAAAAACGATCTATAAGCCGGACCAGCTGCATAATTTCAGTCTTTACCTTGACGGAATCTGGTATTCGCTAACGGCAAAACCCGGTACTTTTAATGATACCGATCCCATTGGTGTCCTCGATGTGACCATTCTTTCACGTCTGGTACTCGAATATATCCTGGATATAAAAGATCTCCGGACCTCGACCCGAATCGATTTTGTGGGGGGGATCCGCGGACTTGGCGAACTTTCAAAGCGTGTCGATACTGGCGAGATGCGGGCAGCCCTTGCCCTTTATCCTGTTTCGATGAATCAATTGATCAATATTGCCGATTCAGGAAACATCATGCCACCGAAAACTACATGGTTTGAGCCTAAGCTGAGAAGCGGGCTGGTGGTTCACATTTTGGATTGACTTCTCGAGCGTTCTGAATCAGATGCTGGATGCAGGATGCTAGATAATTGGAACCTACCTCAACTTTTCGTGTCTGAAATAAAGGATACCGTTCTTGGTCTTCAGGTGTCAGCTAAACATTTTCTGACCCACACTCTTGCTCTTACTCACACAACCAGCATCCAGCATCTAGCATCCAGCATCCAGACTAGTCCCCCATATATTCTCCGAACACTCCTTGCAGAAAAGCTTTTCCTTCTGTCAGTATTGAATCTTTGATTTCGGGTTTGATTTGCAGGAAATGATAGTAATTGGTTCCGGCGTCGAATGAGAAATAGGCATCCGGACGGATCCAACCGTCGCCGTCTTCCGTTGTATAATAAGCAAATTCCGGAGTATAAGGGTTGAAGAGGTTCTTGCTCCAGTGAAACCGTTTGTGATCCATGCCGAGCTGAGCTAAGAGTGTGGCTGCTATATCCTGCTGGTCACCCAGTTTGTGCCAGCGTTTTCCCCTGAATTGATCCTTTATCACATTTCCATAAAATAACATTGGTATCTTATGATATTCTTTTGACTGTGGGTCCCAGTTCCTGTATGAATTATGGCTATGGTCTGCTACGATGATAAATAAGGTATTATTGAACCAGGGTTGTTTGGCTGCTTTTGCAAAATATTCGCCGAGGCAGTGATCGGTATAGTAAGCCGCATTGATATAGTTGTGTTCGTTATCACCCCATTTTAACGGTCTTTTATAAGGTTGATCCCAGGGTGAATGCGTACTGACCGTAAACAGTGCGGAGAAAAAAGGCTGCTTCTGTTTACCCAAGTCGTTCATTTGATATCCTAAGGTATATTCGTCATGAATACCAAGCTTTCCCCTTGGGATATCAGCAGGAAAATCGGCACCTTCCATGATCTTATCAAAATTATTAAAGATGATATAGCTCTTGATATTTCCGTAAATCAATTGTCCGCCGAAATAAAATGAAGTGGAATAGCCTTCCTTCTGTAGAACCTGTGGCAAGCTCGGAAGTTTAACGAATTTGTCGGGCTGTACCGTTATGGAAGAAACAGGGTGCGCAGGAAAGCCACCGAAGATGGAAGCCATCCCTTGCTCTGAGCGCGAACCTGGAGCATAAATCTGGTCGAAGAGGATGCCATTCTTTTCCAGGTTTTTAAATTCAGGTGTAATCCCCGGTTCTCCTCCCAGATCTTCAACCAGATCGGCCGACCAGCTTTCCATGATCAGGATGATAATGTTTGGACGGGGATTTTTCAAAATGGAAATGGTGGTATCTTTTTTAATTTGATAGATCTCCTTGATCTCCTGTGCTGCTTTCCGGGAATCCATAAAGATATATGGATTCAGGTTAAAATTGGCAAGGTTCTCAAAGATGCTGATGTAGAGGTTAAAAAAGTTGTTGACGGAAGAAAGGTTCAGGATGTTGTGTTTCGAATAATAGGATTCGCTCTGATTGATGGGGATCTGTTGTGTGCCGCCACGCATTCCGATAAACATCAGCGGGGGGGTAAAAAGAAGGAAAAAAAGGCTGAACAGGAAATTCCTCTTCTCCCGGATAATGTCCACCGCAAAAAATTTGATGTAGGCAAAGAATCCTGCCAGGAACATGAAAAGGAAAAGAAAAACCAGGAGGATGAATATCCCAGACTCGGATGAATTGTATATCTCCGATGGATGACTCAGGTATTTTATCACTTTGTAAGTCAGCTTTGTTTTCCATTCGCTGTAGATCCCGATCTCACCGGCAGCCGTTAATGCATATGCAAAACAAAGAATCGCTGTGTATGCTTTGTTTACCTTGTTGATCCATTTGGGGCTGTATACCGATTGAACCAGCAGGATCAGGAAAGGTATCAGCATGATATAACAGGCGGTTGCAAGATCGAGACGGAATGCCCTGAACGGGATCTGCAGGAGTTCGGTAAGGTGTATTTTTTCGATCAGGATCAGCCGGAGATGGTAGATGAGAAACACCATCCTGGCAAAATTGAAAAAAACAATCCAAAAAAGGAACTGACGTAAAAGAGAAAAAAGGACCTTCTTTACCATAAAACCGAAAAAGCTAAATTACAAGATATAGTGAAAAACTGGTTTATTAATATTTTATTGCCATCAGAGAAAAAATCAAATCGTACATTTGTATTTGATCTTTCCTTCTTCATGATATGATGAATATCAAGGAAAACTTGCAGGCCTTGCGTAATGAGATCCCTTCCAATGTGAAGCTGATCGTCGTATCCAAGATGCAGTCATTACTAAGTATCCGGGAGGTATATGCTGCCGGCCAACGAAGGTTCGGGGAGAACAGGGTCCAGGACCTGATCGCCAAACAACCGCTTTTGCCACAGGATATTGATTGGCATTTTATCGGGCATCTCCAGACTAATAAAGTTAAATTCATTGCCCCTTTCGTTCAGGTGATCCAGAGCGTCGACAGCCTGAAACTGCTCCATGAGATCGACAAGGAAGCGTTGCGGAATGACCGGATCATCAATTGCATGTTGCAGCTTTACATTGCAACGGAAGAAACAAAATTCGGACTTGAACTGGCCGAAGCAAGAAATTTGCTGTCTTCCAAGGAATTCATGGCGCTGCGGTATGTGCGTATTATTGGTTTGATGGGTATGGCAACATATACTCCAGATGTTGCGTTGATACATAAGGAATTCCGGACGTTAAAATTTTATTTCGATCAATTATCAAAAGAATATTTTCCGGATGATCCAGGTTTCAGTGAGCTCTCCATGGGGATGTCGGGCGATTACCGGATAGCGATCGAACAGGGAAGCACCATGGTGAGGATTGGAAGCAAGATCTTTGAAGAATTAAAAATAAAAAAATAAAAATGAAAAAGAAGATCGTTGATGTAATAATTATCCTGGCTATCTTGCTGGGAGCGGGATCAGGAAATGCACAGAACATGGTTCCGAAGAAATGCTATCTCCATCTCATCGGAACCATTAATAAGGAATATCCTATAGAGATGAACCTTGTCAAGATCAACGATACGATCTATGGGGATTATTCATTTATTCAGCCTGGGAAGACTCTGTTTGGCAAGGAAAATACAGGAGAAGGGATCCCGATCTATGGCAAGATGAGTTCCGGCGACGCCTTCACCCTTAAGGAATTAAATGTTACTCAGGGAAGCCTCTTCAATGGGAAATTTGCCAATAGTCAGACCTTGTCGGGAACATTTGAGAGTTCTGCCGGCAGCAAACCATTCCCCTTTGAAATGACGGAAAAATATCCCGAGGGAAGTATCGCAATGAATGTTTACTATCAGAAAGCTTTTACGCCACTGGTGAAGAAGCCAAAATCACCTGTTGCAGCGATACAGCTTGGAATGTTGTTACCGGGTGAATCCGCCAATCCCTTAATCTCCGATTCACTGATCCACCTGATGCTTGTGAAATTTACCGGAAAACAGGTAAGAATAACACAACCGGAGAAGCTGCTGGATGGAATGAAACAAGTCTATTTTGAGAATTACCTTTCCACCAATGAGGGTATTTATAAGGAAACAATGGCTTCCAGTTTTAACTGGCAATCTTTGAAATTCCTGCACATCCTTATGAACGGTTCACATGTTCTGAGTTTCTACATTGATCATTATGCATTTACCGGCGGAGCGCACGGACTTCAAACACGTCAGTATACTGTGGTGAACCTTTGGACCGGTAAAGAGGTCAGGCTCAAAGACATCTTTAAGGAGAATTCGGAAACCCTGCTGAGCTCTATTCTTAGCGATAAAATCCATGAAAAGAATCACCTTCCGATAACTCAAAGTCTTACGGATGCAGGATTCTTTACCGACACGATCAAGCCGAACGACAATTTTTATATCACCCGCGAAGGGATCGGGTTTTTCTACAATCAATATGATATAGCACCTTATGCTTCGGGGTCAATTGATGTATTCATTCCTTTTTATGAGTTGAAGGATTTGCTGGTTACGGGAGGAGTCACCAGAGAGCTTTCCAGGTAAAAGGAATACCGGTATAATTAATGTTCAACATTCCAGTACGAAGTATCCAGCATGGTTGTCTTTGCTTCAGCGCGGATAAACCGGTCTTTTCCATGAATGTCCTTCAGCACTTCTGCTTTATCAAATCCAATGGAAAGAAGAAATTCCCTGATCCGCTTTCCAAACCGTTCATTGATCTCGAGATAGAGCGATCCCGGCCGCACCAGATGAAGGAAAGCGAATTCCGCAATGGCTGTGTAAAACTGCAGGGGATTTTCATCGGTCACGAATAGCGCATCGTGAGGCTCATATTCAACGACATTCGGATGCATCGATAAACGTTCACTCTCCGGGATATAGGGCGGATTGCTGACGATGACCGTATATCCGGGAAAATCCTTCCATAACTGCCGGTCGAGGATATCAGCCAGTATGAATTTTACCCTGCATTGATTCCGTTCTGAATTTTCGTTGGCAACCTGCAATGCTAAAGGAGAGATATCAAGGGCAGTGACATCTATTCCCGGCATTTGCTTTTTGATCGCGACCGGGATGCAGCCTGAGCCGGTGCCGATATCTAAGAGTGACAGGTCTTCGTATTGCCGGTGAAGGTAATCACTGAGTATCATTGCTACAAGTTCTTCGGTTTCAGGCCTAGGGATGAGAACGCCTTCCTGAACTTTTATTTTCGTATCAAGGAAATGCGTTACACCTATAATATATTGTATTGGTTTGTTTTTCTGAAGTTGCCTAAGTGCATCCCGAAACCGCACTGCCTCCTCTCCTTTCAATAACTTTCGGGATTCCATATGCACATCTGCTTTGGTCCATCCCATCCACTCCTTAAAAAGTAGGTATACAAACTGCATGACTTCCTCCTTCGCGTAGTTCGCAGAAAGTTTCAGCCTGAACTCGTCAAGGATCATTTTTACTGAGACCGGGTTATTTTTCATCCACCGAAGGTAAAAAAAACTTATCTTCGCAATGGAATATTGAGGCGCTGAAATGTTTTTTGACGACACGTACCAGACAATCTCTTCTTCCTCCCAGGGCATCTATAAAGAAAAAGGCAGCAAATTCATTGCACTTGCATTCCCGGTATCTTCTGAAAAGGATATTAAAATGCAGTTGGCTGCCCTCAGGAAAGAATACCATGATGCCCGCCATCATTGTTATGCATATTGCCTGGGGTACGATAAATCTGCCTGGCGTGTGAATGACGACGGAGAACCATCTGGCACCGCGGGGAAGCCCATTTTCGGCCAGATCCAATCGAAGGACCTGACCAATATCCTGATTGTTGTCATGCGTTATTTCGGGGGAATAAAACTGGGAATACCGGGATTGATCAATGCATACAGGACGGCAGCAAAGGAGGCACTCGGCCAGGCCTCTATCGTCACACGAATGGTGGAAGAAATTTATGAGGTTTGTTTTGAATATCCGTTGATGAATGATGTGATGAAAATATTAAAAGAAGAGCAGGCGGATATCCTCCGACAGGAGTTCGAAAACACATGTAAAATAAGGTTCTCCATAAGACGATCTTCCGGGATGAAGATTACGAGCAGGTTGCAGAAGATACAAGGTAAAACGACTATTTTTTTAACTTAAAAGGAGAGTTGTTAACATAATTTTCAAAATTTCTAATGAGTCTTAATAACAATAAAGCCTTTCCGATTCAAGCCATAACTAATTGAATTTAAACAATATACTTATTTATAATATGTTAAAATAATTCACAATATCGTTTAAAACGCATTCATGTATAAGGAGTTGCCGACCCTAGTTTACATTTTTAGAAAAACTCATTCATAAGGCAGAAAACAGGGAATCTCAAATAAAATATTTTTATAAAACAAGCCTGAAAAATTTTTTTTTTAAACTTTTTTTTTAAATATTTGTTAATTAAAATTTTATTATCGCAGCCTCTATGGATTTTGAGTTGCGGACTGAATCCAACACTTTAAGAAACAGCATATAACGAAGAAATTTGAAAATACACGCTTGCCGGTAATTTGTTAATGGAAAAGAATACTGTAGAAATTTGGGAAAATTGCCTTAAAATTATAAAGGACAATATAAATTATCAGAGTTTTAAGACCTGGTTCCTTCCGATTAAACCCGTCAAGCTTAAAGATGATGTTCTTACGATTCAGGTTCCCAGTCAGTTCTTCTACGAGTGGTTGGAAGAACATTATATCGGGTTATTAAAGAAAACGATCAAGAAAGAACTGGGGACAGAAGGACGCCTCGAATACAGTATTATCATGGATAATACGGAAGAGGATCCGGGACCCTATACAGTTAACATTCCTACTGGCGAAAAGAAAGCCATTGTCAACCCATCGGTATCCATGCCCATCGACCTTAACAGGGGCAACTCGAAAGAGATCCCCAATCCCTTTATCATACCCGGTCTTAAGAAGATACGTGTCAACTCCCAGTTGATTGAGAGTTATTCGTTCGAAAATTTCGTGGAAGGTGATTGCAACCGCTTGGCACGTTCTGCCGGTTATGCAGTTGCAAACAACCCGGGAAAGACCTCCTTTAATCCCTTGTTAATTTACAGTGGTACCGGCCTTGGAAAGACTCACCTCTCCCATGCGATCGGTCTGCAGGTTAAAAATGATTTCCCTGAGAAGACGGTCCTCTACGTAACCACGGACCAGTTCATGAACCAGTTCATCGATTCGGTAAAGAATAACAATCAAAATGATTTTATTCATTTTTACCAGATGATCGATGTGCTGATCATTGATGATATCCACAACCTTGCCGGCAAGGAAAAGACACAGGATGTCTTCTTTCATATATTCAACCATCTCCACCAAAAAAGCAACCAGATCGTTATGACCTCTGATAAACCCCCGGTGGAAATGAAAGGCATTGAACCACGTTTGCTTTCCCGCTTCAAATGGGGACTTTCCGCTGATCTACAGGTCCCCGATCTGGAAACCCGGATTGCAATCCTTCATAAAAAACTATATAACGACGGGATCGATATTCCCCAGGAAGTGGTGGAATATCTTGCCTATTGCATCAATACTAACATCCGCGAACTGGAAGGCGCGTTGATCTCACTCCTCGCTCAATCCTCGCTGAACAAGAAAATTATCACCCTGGATCTTGCCCGGCAGATGATCGATAAATTCGTAAAAAACACATCCCGGGAGATCTCCATCGACTATATCCAGAAAGTGGTGTGTGACTATTTCAACATCCCCATTGAAATGATCCATTCCAAAACCCGGAAACGGGAGATCGTACAGGCACGCCAGCTTTCCATGTACTTTTCAAAGAAACATACTAAAGCTTCACTGGCAAGCATCGGGCTGCATTGCGGGAACAAAGATCACGCAACGGTGCTTCATGCCTGCAGGACTGTCAATAATCTGGTGGAAACCGACAAGCAGTTCCGTACGTTCGTTGAAGAACTGGATAAGAAGATTAAATTGTGAAGATCCTCTTTGTTTGTACCGGCAACATTTGCCGGTCGCCCATGGCCGAAGGAATTCTCAAACAAAAATTTCAGCAACTGAATTATTCCGGAATAGTTGATTCTGCCGGATTTGAAAATTTTCATACGGGCGATTCCCCGGATGAGCGAGCCGTTCTTACTCTGAGGAAGAGAGACATTGATATCACAGGGCATATTGCACGGCTTTTCTCTGTACAGGATTTCGACCGGTTTGACAGGATCTACGTGATGGATTCCTATCATTATTCAAATGTTGCTCAACTGGCCAGGGATGATGCAGATATGGAGAAGGTTGACTACATCATGAATGTTATTTACCCCGGTTTTGACAAGCATGTGAAGGATCCCTGGTACAATGAATTGACGGCTTTTGAAAAAGTATATGAGCAGCTGGACCAGGCATGCGGAACCCTTGCCAAAGAAATTGTTTCGGGTTCCCGATTGAAATAATCTGATAAATCCCAACAAAGGCCATCTTGGATACATCACTCCATAATCCCCCCACAGCAGAAGATATTCTGCTGGCTGCCGAGCGAATCAGGCCATACGTCAATCGTACACCTGTCATCACTTCATCTACCCTTAACCGCATGACAGGAGCAGAAATATTTTTTAAATGTGAGAATTTCCAGAAAGTGGGCGCTTTCAAAGCAAGGGGCGCCACCAATGCGGTGTTTTCACTGGAGGAATCGCAAACCGGCCATGGGGTAGCTACACACTCGTCGGGGAACCATGCCCAGGCACTTTCATGGGCTGCCTCGTTGAGAAACCTGCCGGCTTACATAGTGATGCCGGAGAATTCCTCTCCCGTTAAGATCAGCGCAGTAAAGGATTACGGCGGTATGATAACATTTTGCAAACCCACCCTGGCGTCAAGGGAAGAAACCCTTGAAGAAGTTATTGCAGCCACAGGAGCCATCGAGATCCACCCCTACAATAATTTGCGTATCATTGCGGGTCAGGCAACGGCAGCAGCAGAATTATTCGAAGATATTCAGGATCTTGACATACTGCTTGCCCCGGTTGGCGGCGGCGGATTGTTAAGCGGTACGGCCTTGTCAGCATATTATTTTTCGCCCAAAACGAAAGTCATCGCTGCCGAACCAGAACAAGCCAACGACGCCTGGTTATCATTTACCCAAAAGAAATTTGTTCCATCCCTGCATTCCAACACCATTGCCGACGGACTCAGGACTTCGCTGGGAAGCTTTACCTTTCCCATCATTCTGGAACATGTCGAAAGCATTATAACCGTTTCGGAAGAACCTATTATCCAAACCATGCGCATGGTTTGGGAACGAATGAAGATCCTGATCGAAACTTCATCCGCTGTTGCCGTCGCTGCTTTACTTGATGGAAAAATGGATGTGAAAGGTAAAAAAGTCGGTGTCATTCTTTCGGGAGGGAATGTCGATCTTGATCATTTACCCTGGATAAAATGAAGAAAGGAACCTTGTATCTGATCCCTTCTCTGCTTGGGGAAAGCGTGGTTGATGCTGTTTTTCCACCTGCCAATCAAGAGGTCATCAGCAGGATTAAGTATTTCATTGTTGAAGAACTGCGGACAGCAAGACGTTTTCTGAAGAAAATTTGTCCTGGGATTGAAATCGATACTCTGATCTTCACACTTTATAACGAACACACCAGTTCCAATGATGCTTCCTATTTTCTTGAACCCTTGCTGAACGGACATGATGCAGGTATTATTTCAGAAGCAGGTACTCCGTGTGTTGCAGATCCTGGTTCGCTGGTGGTGCGCCTGGCGCATGAATCAGGGATCAGGATAGTTCCACTGGTCGGTCCTTCATCCATCCTGCTTGCATTGATGTCCTCCGGATTTAACGGGCAACAATTTGTGTTTCATGGTTATCTCCCCATCGATAAACCTGCACGGACAAGGCGACTCAAGGAAATAGAACAGGACATCATCAGGAAAGACCAGACCCAGGTTTTCATTGAAACGCCTTACCGGAATCTCCAGCTTTTCCAGGCCATTACGGAAACCTGCCAGGAATCCACATGGTTGTGCCTTGCCACTTCACTGACCACACCTGAAGAGTGCATTATCACACTTCCTGTTAAAGAATGGAAAAAGAAGAAACCTGAACTCAGTAAGAAGCCAACTGTTTTTCTGCTTTACCGATAGCGAATAGTACATTTTGTAACAATTACCGGGTTCTGTCGTCTAAACATCATTCTTCACCTTCACCATCATAGAAATTTGGAAAAGGTCTTATCCATCCAGGGAATCTCAAAAAAATACGGCAGGATCCAGGCCGTCAATGGTCTTTTCATTGAGATTCAGAAAGGACAGGTCTTTGGATTGCTTGGGCCGAACGGCAGCGGGAAAACAACCACACTCAGTATTCTTCTCGACCTTGTAAGAAATGATACCGGCACTTTTGAATGGTTCGGGAAACCGCCTTCAAAAGAAAGCAGGAAACGCATCGGATCGGTCATCGAAAGCCCGAATTTCTTTCCCTATCTCAGTGCAGTGAAAAACCTGAAGATTGTTGCTGATATCAAGGATAAACCTTACGATGATATCGAAGAAGTCCTTCAGATTACAGGTTTGTATGATCGTCGTAATGACCGGTTCCGTACTTATTCCTTTGGGATGAAACAACGCCTGGCTGTAGCTTCTGCCCTGCTGGGCAACCCGGATGTGCTCATCCTCGATGAGCCGACCAATGGGCTGGATCCCCAGGGTATTGCACAGATACGCGACCTGATCAAAAGGGTGGCGGAAAAGGGGATCACAATCATCCTTGCAAGCCATCTCCTGGATGAAGTTCAGAAGATCTGCTCGCATGTAGCCGTTCTCAGTAAAGGTAAAAAACTGTTCGATGGGGAGGTGAGCGATGTGCTGGCGGTTTCCGAACTCCTCGAGATCGCTTCAAATGACATGGTACAATTGCAGAAAGCCATTTCACTGCATCCAAATTTCACTTCCATCATACGATCGGAGGATAAATGGCTGGTTTATTTCAAGGATCAGATCCGGCCCGCGGAGGTTAATGAATTTCTTTATAAACAAGGCATCGTGCTGACCCATCTTTCCGAGCGGAAAAGAACGTTAGAACAACATTTCCTGGAGCTCTTACGCGATAAATCCTGATCCATGGTGAGACTGCTGAAGATCGAACTGAAAAAGATCCTGACCTATAAGGTTTTCTGGATCCTGATGGGATTGTATTTTCTTTTCCTCCTTCTTGGGATCCTGATGGCCGGGATTACGATCAATAGCTGGATTGATGATATGAATAAACATAGTCCGATCCCTTTCCCCCATGTCACGATCTATTTCTTTCCTGATATCTGGCAGAATATCACATTTTTTGCCAGCATCCGCTACATCCTGATACTTCCTTCCATCGTGATCATCATCCTGATTACGAATGAGTTTACCAATAAAACGATCCGGCAGAATATTGTGAATGGCATGAGCCGCCCGGAATTCCTGTTATCAAAACTGCAGTTGATCTTCCTGGTCTCTCTGCTCATTACCTTCATCCTTGTCCTTGGCACACTTATCCTTGGAATGGCCAATACCGGCAGCTATGATATGACGATGATGTTTACAAAGATCAGTTTTGCCGGTGGGTTCTTCATCCAGCTATTCTCATTTCTCGTATTTGCATTTTTCACCGGGTTCCTATTAAGAAATACCGGTTTGTCCATTGCTATCTTCACCCTTTATGCCCTGATCATAGAGCCCGTTCTCTATTTTATCCTGAAGATACCGAAACTGCAACCCAATAATATTTCCCAGTTCCTCCCGGTCAATTCAGTTATCCGGATTGTTGAATACCCTTATTTTCCTATATTGAAAAAACTAATGGGGTTGAATGTACAGGAACATCTGTCATTGCTTGATTGCGCTGTTCCACTGATATACTCCACATTGATGGTTGGGATTGTATATTGGGTGTTGTCGCGGAAAGATCTATAAATATTTTGTCCCTCCAGGACAATCGAAATAGCAAATAACATTCCAAGAAATACTTGAGACCAATCAAAATACGAGTCCCGCAGGGACGAAATATTTGTAGAATCAATAATGTCCCACATATTACGAGTCCCATAGGGACGAAATATTTATAGGATCAATAATGTCCCACATATTACGAGTCCCATAGGGACGAAATATTTGTAGAATCAATAATGTCCCACATATTAAGAGTCCCATAGGGACGAAATATTTATAGGATCAATAATGTCCCACATATCACAAGTCCCGCAGGGACGAAATATTATTGATGATAATCCAAGACGGATGAGTCACAAATTCCGCCAACTCCTTGATAATTTCCCTATTTTAGCATTGAAATAGGTTAGATTCAGCAATTGATAAATATGAAAACAATAAATAATCACGGATGGCTGGACTTTTTAAAAGGGTTCCCTTGGTATAAAGGAGAAAACAATTATCCCTTGCGCGCTTACTCTGAATATATGCCTCCGGCCAGGAACGGAATCTCACCTTATACCGGGGAGATCGATTCAAGGGTATTCGAAAACCAGGATGTCTATGGGTGGAAGGTCTCCGAATTTGAGGAGGAATTCCAGCTGAGACCGGGACTCGAAGAAACCGGAAAACAGATCCTGGAGTATATTGTGC
>Ga0224524_1000030_pt1 | contig 57210 bp, 50 predicted proteins | sample CFST75metaG_FD_179895 | JGI IMG/M metagenome (GOLD analysis project Ga0224524, IMG submission 179895) | Peat soil microbial communities from Stordalen Mire, Sweden - C.F.S.T75 | ecosystem: Environmental > Terrestrial > Soil > Wetlands > Peat | place: Sweden: Norrbotten County, Stordalen Mire... | reverse complement strand
GGATACAACTCCACCAACCAATGTATCAATTATTATTGCTGGTGGCGTAAATGTTATTAATACCGTAAATGTAAATTTGACACTTGCCGCAACAGATGCAAACTTTATGATGATTTCTAATAATAGTGAATTCACTAATGCTGTCTGGGAAACTTATGCTACCTCAAAATTCTGGACCTTAACTTCTGGGGATGGCATAAAAAATGTTTTTGTTAAGTTTAAAGATATTGCCGGAAATGAATCTAACGTTGTCTCCGATTCTATTACTTTTGCTAGTGGTTTAGTAATTCCAAATAATACATTACCGATAGATACTATTTATGATGCCACAACCTTGACTAGAATTTTAGGAATTGAACAACATCCAAGCTGGGAGACAGATAATATTAGTAGGGTTACAGCTGTCGCTCAGCAGACAGGCATTTCTTTAGATGACCATGATGTGGCAGCAGCAGCTAACTTTGTAACGTATGGTGTCTCTGACGTTACTATAAAGCTTGCTTGGGTTGAAAGATTATCATTAGTGCGTGATCAGCTAGAAACATTGGGTTATATTAATGTCTCTGCTCTTAATGAAATTGCCGGCGGACAAAAGCCAACTGAACGTAATATTTCTTATGAAAAAAAGCAATTTTTAGCTACTTCTCAAGCTTTTAGAGCATTGGTTGGGAGGAATTTTAATCCAGCTGATGCCAAAGATGATTTAGCCTGGCAGACTATGATGTATCGCTTGCGATTCCCACGTAATACGGCCAAAGAAAACAACGCTGTCGCTAAATATATTAAGGTTTTTAGACGTAATCCAGTATCAGCTTTTGATTGGTCAGTTGTGCATGCTTGGGCATATGTTTTATCAACTCAAACATCAGCTACCACCAAGGAAACAGGTAATATATTAGTTATTAAATCAACGCCAACAGGCTGGCTACGTGTTCGCAGTGCTTCTTCATTGAAGGGAAGTATTGTGGGTATGGTTTATCCTGGCGAACAATATGCTTATAGTGAAACAAAAGATGGATGGTTCTTAATTACTATTTCTGGTAATAAAAAGGGTTGGGTAAATAGTCAATATGTTTCAGTAAAATCAAAAACTGTTTCTAAAGAAACGAAACCTAAAATAAATCAAGCAGAAAATACTATTGCCTCGGTTAATAAAAATAATACCGAGAAAGCTAAAACTATAACAGTAAGAGAAACGCCAACTGGTTGGTTAAATGTGAGAAGTATGCCCTCAATTAAGGGTAAAATGCTTAGTCGAGTATATCCCTCTCAAAGTTTTGTTTATACAAAGCATGAACAGGGTTGGTATCTAATAACATTAAATAATGGCACAACAGGTTGGGTGATAGAACAATATGTTAAGTAGTAAGTAGACCATATAATTTTATTGTCAATATCAAAAATTTTATGTTAATTTTTAGAAAAAAATTTAAAAATAGTTTAATTTATTTTCTGCCTTTGCTTTTTGTTATTTTGTTTTTTTTGTCTATTAAGCCAACTCAAGTATTGGCTTCTAGTTTATATTTTCTCCCGAGCTCTGGTCAATATCAAATTGGTGATTCGTTTACAGTTAATCTTTATGTTGATAGCGCCAAAGATAATATAAACGCTGTTTCTGGTGCAGTTTCTTTTTCACAAGATAACTTGCAAATCATATCTTTAAATCACAGTAATTCTTTCTTAGATCTTTGGGCACAAGAACCAACTTTTTCCAATACTACTGGAGTTATTAATTTTAAAGGTGTTGCTTTAAATCGAGGTTTTAGTGGTTCTGGCGGTAAAGTTATTAGTATCAATTTTAAAGTAATTCAAAGTGGTTCCGCTAATTTAGTTTTTACTTCTAGCTCATTTTTAGCTAATAGTAGCCAAGAAGCAAGTTTCTTTTCTTCAACCGGCAAAGCTTTATTTAATATTAAGGAATCTATAACAGATGATAGGACGGTTGGACTAGATGATTCATCATTACACATTTCATCTAGTACTCATCCTGATCAAAATAAATGGTATGCGAATAATTCGCCAGAATTATCGTGGAATCTACCAGAGGGTACGCTTGAAGTTCGTGCGGTAGTTGGTGAATCAGTCAACACTAAACCAACTATTTCATATATACCACCAATTTCCGAAAAAAGAACTGACAAACTCAGTGACGGAACATATTGTTTTAACCTTAGTACTCGGGATGCTATTGGCTGGGGAGATGTTTCTCATTATTGTTTTAATATTGATACTACTCCGCCAAAGAATTTTATTATTAATTATTCAGGTAACGGAGTGTCTTTTAAAACGGTTGATGATTTGTCGGGCGTAAGTCATTATGTAGTTAATGTTGATGGTCAGGATATATCAGAAAACCTTGCCGATGACGTACAAGAAAGTTTCTTTGATACACAGTTTTTAGATCCGGGAATTCATAATATATCGGTTACAGCTGTTGATAATGCTGGTAATATTATTGTTGCTACAAAAAGAATTGTGGTAGGAGGAATTAATGCCCCAGTCATTACTTATTACACAAATGACATACAATCAGGCGATGATATAAAGATTCTTGGTACAACTTATCCAAATTCTTTAGTAAAAATATATCTTAGTAATGATGGTAAGGTTGTTTACGAAGGGTCTACTACAAGTAATAAACTAGGGAAATTCATTTTTGTAATTTCTAAGTCATTTAAGGCCGGAATATATTCCCTTACTGCTAAAGTAATAGATAATCAAAAGATAGAAAGTCATGAGACACCACCGTTAATAATTATTGTTAAGTTTAAGCTTATTTCACAAATTATTGATTTGATTTTGCAGTATCTTTCTATGATTATTTTAATTATTCTAGCTCTTGGTAGTGTAGTGTTTATTGGTGTATATGTCTGGCATAGAGTATTAAGATTAGTAAGTTCCATACAACAAAAATCCAATGAAAAAGAAAATAAAACAGAAAAGGTTTTTAAAAAGAAATCGATTGTTACACTTAAAAATATTAAGCCTCGTGTTACTAAGATTAAATTAGTCAGAAAAAAGAAAATACTTACACCCCAAAAGACTAAAGAAAAAATTGTTACAACTAAAAATAATAAAAAATAACTAGTTTTTCCGCCGCATAAATGTTAATTTTTACTAAGCTTTTGATTTTACCAAAAGATAAGATCAAAGCACTATTTGATTAATTATATAAAGGTTGTCTTTTGTATAATAACGTGCTTGAATACATATTATAAGTAGCTAATCAGTTTAATAGTTATGCATCTTTTTCTGCCTAAATCTAAATTAAACATTGCTTATCCGGCTTTTATGCGTCAAGCGGGCTATACTTATATTACTAATCATAAAACCGGTCAAGGCAGCTTTGTTAAAACTTTTGGACGAAATAATTATCCTCGTTTTCACGTATATGTTATAGAGGAAGGAGATAAGATAATTTTTAATGCTCATCTTGATCAAAAACAAGCTAGTTATGAAGGCGTCAGCGCACATAGCGGCGAATACGACGGTCCTTTAGTTAAAGAAGAATTAGAGCGTCTAAAAAGTTTATTGGGAATAGGTGATATTAACAGAGGCTATTTTTCTCATAAAAAAGTAAAAGAGATTGATGCCAGTCAAGAAAGTAAAGCTAAGCGTTGGTCAGATTTAATAAAAGGAAATTAATTTATGTTAAGTCAATCTGAGGAAATTAAAGCAAAACTTGATATTATTGAAGTGATTAGACAATATGTTCCGCTTAAACCGGCCGGGGTTAATTTTTTAGCGCGTTGCCCTTTTCATAATGAAAAAACGGCGTCCTTCACGGTTAGTCCAACCAAGCAGGTTTGGCATTGTTTTGGCTGTGGCCGCGGCGGTGATTTATTTTCTTTTATCATGGAGATAGAAAATATAACCTTTGTGGAAGCTCTTAGGTTGTTAGCGCCGCGCGCCGGCGTAGTTTTAAAATATGAAACTGGTCCGACCGCTTCAGCCCGTAATCGTTTACTGGATTTATTAGAGCAAGCGGCTGTTTTTTATCATAAAATATTTATTAAAGAAGAAATTGGTAGCCAAGCGCGACATTACGCCGCTAGTCGGGGCATGAGCGAAGAACTTTTACGCAATTGGCAAATTGGTTATGCGCCGGACTCTTGGGATGATTTAATTATTTTTTTAAGACGCCTGGGTTTTTCTGACAGAGAAATTATTTTATCAGGTTTAGCCATTAATCGTGATAATAGTAATCATGCTTATAATCGTTTTCGCGGACGTTTAATGTTTCCGATTCGCGAAGTTAATGGTAATGTTATTGGTTTTACGGGTCGTTTATTACCAGAATTTGAAAAACGTGATGTTGGTCAAGGAAAATATGTTAATAGTCCGGCGACTATGGTTTATGATAAAGGCAAAGTTTTATTTGGTTTAGATAAAGCTAAGCAGGCGATTAGAGAGCGTGATTTAGTAATTGTCGTAGAAGGACAAATGGATTGTTTAACGGCTCAGCAATTTGGTTTTAATAATGTGGTCGCTTCGTCAGGCACGGCCTTAACTTATGAACAAGCGAAAATGATTAAGCGTTATACTAAGCGCGTGGCTTTTGCTTTTGACATGGATGCGGCCGGTAGACAAGCTTTAGAGCGCGGCGCCGAGCAAGCTTATCAAGTTGAATTAGAAGCTTTGGCCGTGACCTTGCCGTCGGGTAAAGATCCTGATGAATGTATCCGTAAAGATTTAGAAGGTTGGAAAACTAGTTTAAAAGAAGCTAAACCAGTCATGCAATATTATTTAGAAGAATTATTAACTTTACATGACGGGACAACCGCTAGCGGACAAAGAATTATTGTGCAAAAATTATTGCCACAAATTGTTAGAATTTTTAATAACGTAGAAAGAGATTTTTGGTTAAAAAAATTAAGCCAAGCCATTGATATGAATGAGTTAGCTTTACGCGAAGAAATGACTAAAATAACCAAATCAGAAAATTTAGACAAAAATAATAAAGAAGAAAATAAAAAATCTTTACCCTCTTATCCTTCACAAAATCGCGACGAAATTTTGTCAGAACAATTAGTGGCTTTGTTAATTGCTTTTCCCGAATTCATTCCTTCAATTAGTCCCTTTATTTCAGCTGAACAAATCATGGGAGCTACCAATCAGCTCCTTTACAGACAACTCGTTGTCTATTATAATAAAAACATTAGTCATGCCGAAGACGAGGCAAAAAGCTTTGCCTATGGCGACTTTAGATCTTGGCTTATTAATCAAGATCTTCAGGCGGGCGATGTTCAAGGACTTGATCGACTCGCTATTTTAATTGAGAAAAATTTCTCTGATATTACAACTGAAGAAGCTAACACTTCAATCAAAGGCATCCAAAACGAACTTCGTCGCTCTTATCTTAATCGTCGCATGAAAGCTATAGCTAAGCTTATTGGCGAATTAGAATCACAAACTGCCGACGCTGAACGTAAAGAGCACTTGGAAACTTTACTTAAAGAATTTAATGATTTATTGGAAGAAATCCGCCAATTATCTGTTTCTTCGCTTGAATAGTTTTTAAATTATGATAATTAAGAAAAAAAAGAGTATAAAAAAACCAATAACTAAAGTTAAAAAATCATTGGTTAAAAAAACTGTACCCAAGAAGAAAAAGGTAGAGACAATTAAATCTCTGCCGATTAAGCCTGATTACAAATTAATTAATGATCTGATTGCCAAAGTTAGACCGCGTGGTTTTGTTACGGAAACAGAATTATTGCAAGCCCTACCTAATGTTGAACATCATGTTTACGATTATGAATTATTATTAGAAGAATTACAAAAAAATAGTATTCGTATTGTGGAGGATTCGGGTAGTTTTTTAGACGCTGATGCTAATATAAAAAGACATGATCAATTATCGTCTATTTTAGGCAGTGATAAAGATCGCTTAAAATTTGATATTTCTGAATTATCCTCGGATTCAATTCAAATGTATTTAAGAGAAATCGGTAAAGTGCCATTATTAACCTCTGAAGAAGAAGTGGAATTAGCTAAAAGAAAAGAGCGCGGCGACAAAGACGCGGAGCGCCGTTTAATTGAAGCTAATTTACGTTTAGTTGTTTCTATTGCTAAAAAATTTGCCGGTTCCAAAGGTTTAAGTTTATTAGATTTAATTCAGGAAGGTAATATTGGTTTGTTTAGAGCCGTAGAAAAATTTGAATATCGTAAAGGTTATAAATTTTCAACTTACGCTACTTGGTGGATTCGTCAGGCGATTACCAGATCTTTAGCTGATCAATCTAGAACGATTCGTATTCCAGTTCATATGGTGGAAACGATTAATAAATTTCAACATATTCAACGTCAATTAATTCAAGATTTAGGTCGCGAACCGTTGCCTGAAGAAATTGCTTCAGAAATGGGAGAAAATATTGATAAGGTTCGTTACATTATTAAAATTTCTCAAGATACGATTTCTTTAGAAACGACCGTTGGTGAAGACGAAGAAGATTCAACGCTCGAAGATTTTATTGAGGATGTTAAAAACGTTACGCCGGATCGCGCTGCAGCTTTGCAGTTATTAAAAGATTATGTGAAAGATATTATTTCTCATTTAACGCCGCGTGAACAGAAAATTCTAGAAATGCGTTTTGGCTTAATTGATGGCGTGTCACATACTCTAGAGGAGGTGGGCGCCGAATTTGATGTAACTCGCGAACGTATTCGTCAGATTGAATATAAAACTTTAGAGAAAATTCAAAAGCATTCTTTGATTAATAAGTTAAGAGATTATTGACATTTTACATCAGTTTGTTATCCTTTGATAAACTACGGATTTATAGTCCGTAGCTCCTGCCTGCCGGCAGGCAGGTTAGCGAAGGACTATTCCTGGGTAGCTCAGCGGTAGAGCAGTTGACTGTTAATCAATTGGTCGTGGGTTCGAATCCCACCCCAGGAGCATTGACAAAAGCATACCAGTGATGGTATGCTTTTGTATTGGTACATTAAATTTTTTTTCAATAAACATAGGAGTATTAAAAGATAATGGATAATAAATGTTCTTTTTATTTTGAATTTGCTTTTTCAAATTCTGATGGTCCAGGTCATTCATTTTATAAAAAAGTTGAATCATATTTAAAGGCGCAGGGGAAAGAATTTATTTCCTTTTATAAACCTTTGGATTTCTCAATCTCATTACCTGTAGAATCAGTTATTGTTTTTTACTTTAATAGAAACGAGAAAATAACTCCTGATACCTTAAGCATTATTTTTAAAATAAAAAAGTACCAACTGGAAATTATCAATGAAGTTTATGAAACATACGTTGGATTATTTATTTCTCAAGGTACCAGTGTCAGTCCAGAAGAGTTTGGCGATTGGCTTATAAGTAATTGCATTTCTTTTAAAGAAAAATATGCTAAATAGCATAAACTCAGTCAGTTTAACTTTATTAATGTAGAATGATAAACCCCGCTTATAACAAAAGAGCGGGGTTTTTACTTTGTACTTAATAAATTCGTCTATTTAAATTGTTTGTATTTATTTTTAAACAAGTCCTAAATTCCGCCAGCAAGCGGAGTGTGGTGTCATTATTTCATAACCACTGGGGCTTTCTTAATATCCCAATATATATTCATAAGTTCGAAAAGAAGGTCACTAGGGGAGCAAAATAAAAAACATCCGCCGATTCGGCGGATGTTTTTTATTATAATGGTTTATTTTGGATTTTAGCAATTTTATGTTATTATATATAGTATATTCCCATTAAATATGGCGGATAAAAAAAATAATTTTAAGCACATAGTTAATAAAAAATTAGCAATCTTTTTGATTGTAATTTTTGTTTTTTTATTTTTCATAAAAACAGCTTTAGCAACCTGGGATGGTAATCCTTATAGTCCAGGTAGTACTATTAATCCAGAGTGTTTACCAACGCAAACAAACTGCGATGTTAGTCCTTTGACTTATACTACTGATAATAATGGCTTAGGTTTAGCTGGAAATATTTTTTCTTTAAATCTTGATGGCACAACTTTATCAAAATCAAGCTCTGGTTTAAAAATTTCTGATAATTTCGTCAGTAATCTTCTTAATACTTCAAGCCAACTTTCCGGAAATAATATTTCCGGAACTTATAATAATCTAAGCATCTCTGGCTTAACACCGCTTAATTTTACTTCAAATGATATTTCTCAATGGAATAATGGCGCTGGCTATATTACTAGTTATACCGAAACTGATCCTTTATTTGCTACTTCCACAGCCCATGGAATAACAGGTACTGACACGACTAACTGGAACACAGCCTTTGGTTGGGGTAACCATGCTACGGCTGGGTATTTAACTGGCACTAAAGTTGATAGTTTTAATAGTCGTACTGGTGCAGTTTCTCTAAGTAGTTCTGATGTTACTAATGCTTTAACTTTTACGCCGTACAATGCGACTAACCCGGCTGGCTATATTACTAGTTATACCGAAACTGATCCTTTATTTGCTACTTCCACAGCCCATGGAATAACAGGTACTGACACGACTAACTGGAACACAGCCTTTGGTTGGGGTAACCATGCTACGGCTGGGTATTTAACTGGCACTAAAGTTGATAGTTTTAATAGTCGTACTGGTGCAGTTTCTCTAAGTAGTTCTGATGTTACTAATGCTTTAACTTTTACGCCGTACAATGCGACTAACCCGGCTGGCTATATTACTAGTTATACCGAAACTGATCCTTTATTTGCTACTTCCACAGCCCATGGAATAACAGGTACTGACACGACTAACTGGAACACAGCCTTTGGTTGGGGTAACCATGCTGATGCTGGATATCTAAAAAGTGGAGATAATATCATTACATCTAGTATTGATAATCCTAATAGTGATTTAACTGTTGGCTCTTCTGCATGGGGCTCTACTGCTTTATTTTCAGATGGACAAATAACATTTAGTACGGGCATACAAGCACCAGCTATAACCCTTCTGTTTGGTGGACACACCGCTGATTTACTAATTACCTCATTAACATCTGCCCAACAATATAATTTTCCAGATGCTTCAGGAACAGTTGCTTTAACGTCAGATATTCACGCACAAGCTTACCCAGGTGCTGGTATTGCTGTTAGTACTGGTTCAACTTGGGGCTCTTCAATAACAGATAACTCAGCTAACTGGAACACAGCTTTTGGTTGGGGTAATCATGCTTTAGCTGGTTACTTAACTGGTACTAAAGTAGACAGCTTTAATAGCCGTACTGGTCCAGTTTCTTTAAGTAGTACAGATGTTACTAATGCTTTAACTTTTACGCCGTACAATGCTACTAATCCAGCTAGTTATATTACTTCTGCTCAAGCTCCTGTACAATCAGTGGCTGGTAGGACTAATGCTGTTACTTTGTCCCAATCAGATATTAGCGGATTAACAACAGCTAGTTCACCAACTTTTGCTGGTTTAACCTTAAATGGTAATTTATCATTTGCTGCTAATACTTTTACCACTAGCAATACCACTGTTGTAACTAATCTTAATGCTGATCTACTGGACGGTAACCATGCCGATGCTTTTGCTTTAAGCTCAGCTCTTTCTAACTATATTAAAATTGATCAAACAACTCCTCAAACTATCGGTACTACTGGTAATAGATTAAGTAAGCTTTGGGCAACTGATTTAGATTCAAGCAGCGCGACTATTGGGTCGTTAACCGGTTTAATAAAAGGTGCTACTGGTTCATTAAGTGTAGCTACAGCCGGTACAGATTATCAAATGCCTTATTGGGATAGAACAGGCACACAGCTTTTAACTAAAACAGCAGGCGATAATGTTGTCATTGGTGGAACTACCACTAACGGAAAGTTTGAAGCTATAGCTAGTACGTCTTATGCTGTTCCGCTACTGACAGCTAACAACACTCCTGCGCCTTTTACTGTTTCTGCTTCTACTGAAAATGGTGCATCTTATGCTGCTTGGAAAGCTTTTGATGGTTCTAATGCTACTGCTTGGATAACTACTTATTTAGTATTAACAGGGACATTAAAAATTGATCCTGGAGTTATTACTAAAGTTTATGGATATACAATAGTTGCTCACCATGTAAATACTGATGACCCTAGAACTTGGATTTTTGAGGGCTCAGCGACTGGTGCTTTTACTGGTGAGCAAACTACGCTAGATACTCAAACTAATGTCAGCACTTGGACCGCTGGTGAAAGAAGAACTTATACTTTAGCAACTCCTGCTAATTATCGTTATTACAGATTGAATGTAACAGCTAACCAAGGAACAACTTATTTAGGTATAGCTGAGTTTAATTTAGTCGGTGATTATCATTCAATTTTTGTTAAATCTTCCAGTGGTGCCTTAGGAATTAATACGCCTAATCCAGCAGGAGTATTTAATATCGCTAGTTCTAATCTTTATCCAAACGCTTTAGTTGTTGATAGTACTGGTCATGCTATTTTTGGTAAATCATCTGCTCTTGGTTCAACCGGAGCAGCAGCTGGTAATGTACAAGTTTTTGGCAGTATGGACATTGGTGCTGATGCTTCTGGTATAGGTAATATAAACTTTTGGTCTTTTCCTTTAGCAAACTCTTCAGCTGATGCTTATATAAAAATACAGAATTATCTTTTATCTTTCGGAAATACCGCAGCACTAGGAGATGCGTATAGCGATATGGTATTAATGCAGGGCGGTACTTTTAATAAAACCAATACAGTCGGTAATGTTTTTGATATTAAAGGAACGATTAATAACAGCGGTACGGCTGGTTACAATGCTTTAAACGTGGATATCACTCAAAGCGCAGTTGGTTCTGGCGCTAATAATTTAGCCAATTTTAAAATTGGTGGTGTCTCAAAAGCTACTATTAATAACGCCGGTACCTATACTACGGTTGGAGCTGATTACGCAGAATATTTTGCTACCGATAATCAAGACTTAACTTCAGGTGAATTGGTTTGTTCTGATACAAACAAGAGTAACGCAGTTAAACGTTGTGATAGAAAAAATATGTCCACTTTAGTAGGTATAATCTCTACTCATCCTTCAGTTATTGGTAATAGCAGCAGTGATCGAGATAAGGATAGTAATTATAAAGTTGTAGCTTTGTTGGGTCAGGTGCCTGGATTTGTTAATACTGAAAATGGCGAGATTAGGGTTGGTGATTATTTAACCACTTCTTCTAAATCTGGCGTTGCCATGAAAACTACTGACTCCGGCAAAGTAATTGGTACAGCTTTAGAAAATTATAATAGTTCAGGCGTTGGTTCAATTAAAATTTTAGTTAATCCTCAGTGGTATTTTGGAAGTTTAGCTGATCAAGCTATTAGCTATGATAATCAAAATTATCCAGTAGCTCAAGATGAAACTTTATTAGATGATTTTACTAAAATTATTAGAAATAGCTTAGCTAAACTTGGCTTAGGTATTAAAGATGGTGTGGCCAGCATTAAAGGTATTTTCACCGATAAAATTACTACTAAAGAACTGTGTGTTGATGATACCTGTATAGACAGTACTCAGCTTAAAAAATTATTGGAAAATAATCAGCCAATATCGCCTTTGCCACCACCTGATACTTCGGGTAATCTCGGCTCACCGCCAACTGATACAGTTACTGACACCGTCTCGCCCACAGAAGAACCGTCAGATAATACTAATCAGGTAAGTACTAACGAGACAACAAACTCACCATAAAATAATTTACTAATTATAATTAATCATTTTAAAAAAATATGTTACCTAAAACATCAAATAAACCAAAAATAGTCGAGGAGGGAATAGAAAAAAATCTAACAAAAATAAAACCAATTAGAAAAAATAATAAGAGAAAAATATATACTACTATTTTAGTTGTATTGTTAATACTTGTCGGTTATGGGGGGGCTTATTATTTTTATAATAAATATGAGCAACTAAAGCAAAACCCTAATCTTGGGGTTCAGGCGGAAACCGATCTTTTAGTTAAAGAAGTCGGTAAATTAATGGCTCTGCCAACTGATGAAACGCCGACTATTGCCACGGTTTTAGATAAAGATAAATTAAAAGATCAAGCATTTTTTAAGAACGCAGAAAATGGCGATAAGATTTTAGCTTATACTAAAGCGATGAAAGCTATTTTGTATCGTCCTTCAGAAAATAAATTAATTGAAGTCGGTCCCCTAACCACTGATCAAACAGCCGCTGACCAGACTAAAAGTAATTTTTCTGTAGCGATTTACAATGGAACTAGTACCGTTGGCCTTAGTAATGATGTGGAAAGTAAAATAAAGCCTTATATTAATCTTAATGTTATTGCTAAAAAGAATGCGGTTAAAAATGATTACCAAGATACTTTAGTAATAGATGTCACTGGTGCTAATCAAGGAGTCGTCGCGGAACTGGCTAAAAATATTGGCGGAGTGGTTAGTACTTTACCAGCTGGCGAAGCTAAGCCAAACTCTGATATTTTAATTATTGCTGGAAATAAATTTAAAAAATAAACTCTAGTGGAAACCAAAATAAAAAAAATTCTAGTTTTGACAACTATCTTAGCCTTGCTTAGCTTATTTTTTGTGCACTTTACTTTAGCTTCTGATTCTAATGGAACGATCGACCCAAGCCATGAATATGCTTGGGGTGATAATCTGGGCTGGATTAATTTTGCCTGTAGTAATTGTAATGTTCATATTACAGATACTGGTTTAACTGGTTATGCTTGGAGTCGTCAATACGGTTGGATTAATTTATCGCCTAGCGGCGGCGGGGTAACTAATAATTGTTTAGGTCAGCTTAATGGTTATGCTTGGTCATCAGCTTTAGGTTGGCTTAATTTTTCAGGTACTTCTATTGATTTTAATGGTAAGTTTACTGGCCAGCTAGGCTCAGCTAGTAGTAAGTCAGGTAAAATAAATTTTGATTGTAGTAATTGTAATGTTCAAACAGATTGGCGGCAATGTTCTTTAAGGTCTTCGCCGCCTCAGGTGAGAATAACTTCAATATCAGATAATAGTATACCCTCAATTTCAGCTAATATAATTATGACTAATGAAGGTTCGGTTGGCACTGAATATCAATATGAATGGTGTGTTGTAACCAGTGAAGATAACGCTTGCGGCGGAGGCGATGATGTTTTTTATGCTCAAGCGGCAAAATTTATTGATCCAGGTATTAATAAAAGCTATGTAACTAGTTTAGAGGCTACTGTTCCTAATGAAGGAACTTATTGGTTTAAGTTAGTCGCTCATTATGGAGATTTGAGATCAATCGCTTCACAGGTTTTTATCGCCACAGCTAATCAGGGCGGCGGCGGCGGAGGAGGTGGAGGCACTGGCACAATTACTCCTACTATCACGCCTACACCTACAGAAAAACCAAAAGTAGAACCACCAGTTGAAGAACCAATCACCAATGTTGCTGATTTTAATAAAGACGGTGTAGTTGATTCTACGGATTTTTCAATTCTTTTATATTTTTGGAACAAAAAAGCGCCTTTTAGTAATCCAGCGGTTGATATAAATAAAGATGGCGTGGTTGATTTTGTTGATTTTTCAATTTTACTATACCAGTGGGGCAAACATTCATAAGCTATATGGTTATTATGTTAAATAAGAAAATAAAATCAGTTTTAATTTTAACAGCTTCTATTGTTATATTTTTATCAATAGCTGCTGTTGCTAAGGCTGCTACCGGAGTTTATTTTAATTCAACCACTGAAAATATTCAGGTAGGTGATAATTTTGCTGTAGATTTTAAAATTTCTTCTCCTGATGAATCAATTAATGTAATTGATGGCTCTATTTTATACGATAAAGATAAGTTGGAAATTAAGGATGTAATTACTAGCCAATCATTATTTTCTTTATGGCAAAAAACACCGACCTTTGATAACAATCAGGGACGATTAAGTTTTGTTGGCGGAACTACCACTGGTTTTGAAGGTGCTGAGGGGCAAGTTTTTAAAATTATTTTTTTAGCCAAGAAGTCAGGTCAGGCTAAAGTTGATTTTCAGGATGTTTTGAAAGTTTATTTAAATGATGGTCAGGGTAGTAAACAAAATCCTTGGCTAAAACCAATGACCATTGCTATTTCTGAAAAATCCGATGCACTACCAGCCAAAGATATCTGGCCAAGTTTAGTTGCTGGCGATAAAATTAGTCCAGAACCGTTTACGATTATTCTTAGTAAAGATCCTAATATATTTGCTAATAAATATTTTATTAGTTTCTCGGCGGTTGATAAAGAATCAGGGATTGATCATTACGAAGTTTCTGAGGATGGTGGTAAGTATTTAGAAGCAACTTCGCCATATTTGTTAAAAGATCAAAATTTAAAAAATACTATAACCGTTAAAGCTGTTGATAAAGCCGGTAACGAACGTATAAGCACTATAAATTCAAAAGCCAATAATTTTTCAAACAACTGGCTATTAGTGTTGTCTATTATTCTTTTAGCTATAGCCGTTATTGTAATAATAAAATATCGTAAAAAAGCAGTTTAATCTATGCAACTAGGTTTATCTAAAAAAATAGGGTTTAATTTTTTTCTATTAATTAGCTTAATTTTTATAGGTTGTTTTGTGGCCGCTAATGTTAAAGCTGCTGGCTTAAGTTTAAGCCCCTCATCTAAAAATTTAACAGTTGGGGATATTTTTAAAGTAACGGTTTTTGTTAACACCTCTGGGCAAGATATAAACAGCACTCAAGCAACGATTAGTTTCCCAGCTAATTTATTAGAAGTTGTTTCGCTAGATAGATCTGGTATATTTTCTCTTTGGGTTCAAGGTCCGTCTTTTTCCAATTCTTCGGGCAGTGTTTTTTTTACTGGCGGTTTACCAAGCCCTGGCTATAATGGCTCGGCAGGTAGAATTTTAAGCATAACCTTTAAAGCAAAAAAAGTTGGCTCAGCTTTAGTTTCATTCTCTTCGGCTTCGGTTGGAGCTAATGATGGTCTTGGTACTAATGTTTTAAAAAGCCGTTCACAGGCTAATTTTTCAATAGCCGCTGCTAAGCCAGTTGAACCAGTAAAGGAAAAACCAAAAACAGAAATAAAGCCGGCTAATACACCTGAAACAACAACGCCGACAGTTCCAGTAGAAGAAAAAGTTAATATTAATCCCAAGGATTTTTATATAAAAGAAATTGAGAGAATTGATTTGACTAATCCGCGAGTTCAATTTATTTTTAGTACCGAAGACAGCTCTCTTGGTATTGTTTATTTTGAGATTCAAATTGATAATAAGATTCCGGAAATCATGAAAAGCAACAAAGACAATCAATACACTACGCCTGTTCTTGAACCAGGGGAACATATAATTATTGTTAAGAGGTTTGATGTTAAAAATAATTATAAAGTGGCTTCAGCTAATTTTGTTATTGAAGTACTAAAGGCGCCTGAGATCACACAATATCCAAAAAAATTGTCAACCTTAGATAATCTAGCTGTTAAAGGAACGACCTATGCTAATAGCAAGGTATCAATTTGGTTACAAAAAGAAAACGAAGAACCCAAGGTGTTTATTGCGCCAAGCGAAGAAACTGGCGTTTGGAATTATATTTCCAGTGATGAACTAGCTCAGGGAAACTATAAATTATGGGCAGGTGTGTCTAATAGTCAGGGAGCTAATAGTTTATTATCACAAAAATATAATATTATTGTAAAAAAAGGCTTTGATGTTGATGTTATTGTTTCTGGAAATAAAACTATATTAATAATAATTCTTTTGACTATCTTAGCTATGTTGTTTGTCTTGATGGGTTGGTATAGTTGGCGTAAATTTAAAGTTTTAAAAGCACAAATTCAAACGAAGAAAAACATTAATATTTCTAAAAAAGATAATAGTAAAATACAAAAATGAGCCAAAGAGCTTATTTTTGTTAGGTTAAATTAGTTTAAACCTCTTTGTCCATTTTTATATTTGTAATTTTGGTATATAATTAAGCTGTTAGAAGAAACAACTAAATTTAAAAAATGTTTAGGTTTTGATAAATAATTAAAGGCCGAGTCAATAAACTAAACCTTAAACTATATTTAATTTATAATTTAATATGACTAAAAAATATTTAATTGGTCTGACCCTGATTGCCCTTAGTTTATGGTTGATTGGTTCAGCTAATTTAACCGCCATGGCAGCGACTACGCCGGCTAAAACAAAACAAGACCCAGGAGTAACGAAGTTTGTTAAAATTTACGCCGAAGCTAGTGTGCTAGATAATAAAATATCTGTACCAGTTCAGGATGTTAGTACAAAAATGGGAACGCTTAGTAGTCTAAAACAAACTGACTATGCGGCTAAACTTAAATTAACCAACCAAGCTATAACTGAAATTACTAAAGCCTTAACTTTGATAAATACACAGAATACTAAATTAGCTAGTTTAAAAAAAACTGCTGGAACAATCAAAGATGCTAAAGTTAAAGCGAGTGCCCTACGTTTAGCTGGAGATTCTATTTCCGTTTATAAAGTAATTCAACACATGATTAAGGCAGAGAAAGACATGTTATCAATCTTTAAAACTGTGTTAACTCTGCAATCTAAGGGCAAGACTGTTAATCCTACATATTTAACCAAAATTACTGCCTTGCAAAAAATAATCACTGATGACAATGCTAAACTTGGACCAATCGGCACTGATGGACAGGCCGCGCAAACCGATTTTGAGACTTTAACAGGAGTTAAGTTGGCTAAATAAGTTTCAGCCTTTAAGTTTATATTTAAAGGCCGGTATATTAAAGTGATATGAAAAAATAATTATACTTTTAGTATTTGCGCTAAGGATCGAGTTGGAAAAAGGGTTTGCTATCCAGTGAGCTTAAAAATTAGCGAAAAAACTAAATATCCTCAGGCCGCTATTTTATTAACTCCGGGAGCTACTAATACGATGTCTGCTCTTAATCTTATTGATACAGTTACTTTAGATCAATTTAATTCTTCTTTTGGTCATATTGTTAGAAACTTTAAGATTAGTGCGCCTGGTTTAACTATTGTGCCTAAACCGCGTCAGGATATAGAACAAATTCATAATTGTTTTGATATAAAAAATTGCGGCGGCGCCTGTGGTTTATGTTTTGGACCAGACTGGACCTTAAACAACCCGACCGGCAACGAAATTAGATTAAATTTATTAGGCTTAAATTATGATGCGCAAAAGAATATAACAACTTTTAAGTTGGGAATAGTGGGCGCTGATAATTTATCTTTTAAAGATGCGTTTCTTACTAAATCAGAAAAATTACCAGGTGGCGGACTTAAAGTTAGTGTTCGTCTGACTTATGATAAAACGGAAAATGGAAATATTGTAACTAAAAACATGCCAGAATTTCAGATTACTATTGGCGCTGGTTACTCAATAAGTTTAGCCGAGAGAAAAAAACTTGAACAAAGCGGAAAAATAGAAATAATTTCCTGGTAAGAAAATAGTATCTAAAAACAATAGAGACACGCTGTGGCATGCCTCTATTGTTTTTTTATGTTTATTTTTTATTCATTGACTTAATTAACTTTCTCTGCTATAGTAGGTTTATTAAACAATAGATTCTAAACTCGTGATGTAAGTGGCCTCGAGAAAATAGGGTCGCTTATTTTTATTTATGACAAATCAAATCAAACCCGCCTTCGCTAAAGCTACGGTAGGTAAACAAGAGATTATTAAAGAATACGATATAAAAGAAAATTTACAAAAATTTTCTGATTTAGGTATTAGTGATTATTTATTAAAGATTCTAGATAAATTAAAGCTAGCTGTTCCAACGCCAATTCAAAAAAAGACCATTCCAATTGCTATAAATGGACAGGATTTAATCGGCGTTGCCCAAACTGGTACTGGTAAAACGCTGGCTTTCGGTATCCCCATGCTGCAACGTTTAGGCAATAGTACGGGCCAAGGTTTAGTTATTGCCCCGACCCGCGAATTAGCGATGCAAGTTGAGGAAAGTTTAAAAAAACTTGGCCAAAGCTTTGGTTTAAAAACAGCTTTATTAATCGGCGGAGAAAAATTTGATCGTCAGTTATTTCATTTACGAAAAATTCCGCATATTATTGTGGCGACGCCGGGTCGTTTAATTGATCATCTTAAACGTAAAACTTTAAAATTAGATCAAGTCGAAATTTTAGTTTTAGATGAAGCTGATATGATGCTGGATTTAGGCTTTGCGCCGCAGATTAATGAAATTTTGAAACAAACGCCTAAAGAACGTCAGACTATGTTATTCTCAGCCACTATGCCGCAGGCGATTGTTAAAATTGCGGCGACGCACATGAAATTACCAGTGAGCATTGAAGTGGCGCCCTCTGGCTCTACCGTCGCGCAGATTGATCAAGAAATTTTTATTATTAGAAACGAAGATCGTTTGGAACATTTAGAAAAAATTCTTAAGCGCTACAGCGGCCAAGTTTTAGTGTTTGTTAGAACTAAACATGGCGCCAGAGCTTTGCGCATTAAATTACAAGCCGCTGGCCATAAAGCCGCTGAGATTCATTCTAATCTTTCGCTTAATCAACGTCGCGTCGCTTTAAATGATTTTAAAGCTAAGAATTCTCGCATCTTAGTCGCGACAGATGTTGCGGCGCGCGGACTGGATATTAAAGGCATTGAATTAGTGGTTAACTTTAATTTGCCAGATAGTTCCGGCGATTATGTTCACCGCATTGGCCGGACGGGTCGCGCCGGCATGGTTGGTAAAGCCATTACGTTGGCGACGCCTAACGAACAAAAAGGCCTTAGAGATATTGAAAGATTAATTAATAAAACTATTAAGCGTACAGAGTTTGTAAAATTTAACAAAGAAGTTATTAATAAAAATATTAATCAAAAAAGAAATAAACCATTTAGAAGCGATTTTAAAAACCAACCAGCTGGCGGACGTAATAAATTTGGGAGACGCCGGTTTTCTCATCGTCGCTCTAAATAATCACTTGATTTTATTATGATATTAAGTTAAGATTAAACTTATTTATTAAAACAATTTATATGTCCAAAAGAAGCACTGGTCCAGGTAAGAATCAAAAATCAACCTCTCATAAGACCAAAAAACGTTTAGAAGTTAAGCGTTTAATGCTAGAAGCTAAGGCTAACAAGAAAAAACGCAAATAAATTTTCTCATGAAATTAATTATTATCCGTCACGGTCAGACTAATTATAATAAAAAAGATCTCTGCAATGGTTTACCTAATCCTAGAGTTCGTTTAACTGAACTTGGTAAAAAGCAAGCTAAAATTGCGGCTAAAAAATTAGCGACTAAAAAAATTGAAGTTATTTTTGTTTCTAAATTATTGCGTTCTCGTCAAACCGCTAAAGCTATTAATCAATATCATAAAGTGCCAATATTAATGGATGCTCGTTTAAACGATCGTTTGATGGGAGTTTTTGAGGGTCAGCCAGCCAGCTTATTTTATAAGTGGCGTGATCAGCAAGCCAATCCTTGGACCGCTAAACCGCGAGGCGGCGAGTCTTATGAACACATGAAAAAGAGAGTAACTAGTTTTTTAAATGATTTACAAAAATTAAATTATAAAAATGTGTTAATTGTGACGCATTTACCAATTGTTAAAATTATTCGCGGCTATTTTAAGAAATTAGATAATAAGAACATGGATAAATTAACTGAAAAAGATATTATTAATTGTAAAATTCTTAATTTTAATCTTACAAAAATTAACAAGAAATAGTTATTATTATTGAATAAAGTCTTTAAAATAGTAGTAAGCCTTGACTTTTTTTCAATTTAATGATACACTAAAACTATAATTATTAAATTAGACATCCCTATGCCTGATTATTCACTAGCCATCGACAAGCTCGTTGAGCGATTAATGACCGAACAAAATCTTGACCCGTCTGATGAAGCAGCTAAAGAAGCCTTCAAAAAAGACGCGATTGACAAGATTAATCGTTATGTTGTTAGCTGCATTCCCGACGATAAATTGGAAATGTTTGAGGAACTTTTAGATGAAAACGATTCTGAAAAAATTTCTCATTTTCTAGAAGAAGTCTTAGTTGATGTAGAATAATTTATTCAATAATAAATTTTAAAAATATGGGTATTGAAAATATTAGCAACGAGAAAAATGCCATTGAACAAAAAAAAGACGGAATTTTGAAAATGATAAAAGATAAGGGAATTAGTCTTTACGATTTCGTCAAAGAAAATAAAGGTAAGGTACTTTTAGGATTGTTGTTTACTAGTGCTTTTACCGCAGCGGCAGTAGATGCTTCTAAAAATTCTCCAGAAGGCGGAGATTATACAAAAATTAAAACCTTCCATGATCTTATAGAAACAGATGCGAAATTAGATTCTCTTAATGCAAGCAATCCAGGAAGAACCATGGAATCTAGTAATCCTTCGATGAATGCGGAGCGTGATAGACTCCAGAAGGAAATGGAAGAAAAAGACGCTCAGTTTAAGAATGTAAACTCAAACGAAAAGATTGGTGAATAAATAAAGTATAAAAAACACCCTGACATTTTGTCGGGATGTTTTTGTATTGAGTAAATGTTTCATAATGTGATATACTATAAAACATTATATGGACCCCTTAACTAACCAAACTGAATTAGCTAATTATTTTGCTGAAGCTTTAATTGACCAAAGCTATAAAGACTCTTTAGACGAGGCTGGCTTTAACGCTTTAAAGCAAGATTTAGTGGAAAAAATTAACCGGGAAATTAGTCAGACGATTTTTGATAATTTATCTGACGAGCAATTAGCGGAAATGGAAGAGCTTTTAGAAGAAGGGGATAGTGCTTTAGTCAGTGAATTTTTACGTTCCGCTATTCCTGATTTAAGACGATTGATTTTAGAGAAATTAATTAATTTAAAAGAAAATATTAATCTTTAAACAAAAGCCTATGAGTATGGAAAATCCCTCTTTTAAAGAGTCATCCAACGAAGTGTGTGAACGTTTAAAAAAGCAAGCTAGTGCTATTACTGATATGGCGATTAACAGTGTGTTTGAAGATAGTCTTGATATGAATCAAGCTGTGACTGAGGCTTTAGAATCTTAGGTAAAAAAATGATGCGATCCCGTCATGCGACGGGATAAATAATCCGGTCGAATGACCGGATTATTTATATTTTTCATTAAAATTTTCTTTCTCCGGATCAGCCTCTATTTTTTTAAATAATGTTTCGGTGTTAGTAATTTTAACTTTTTTTGCTAATTCAATAATCATTTTTTCATCTGGCCAAGATTCTATTTCAATCCCTAGCATCGTCTCTAGTTTTTTAGCTGTATCAGGTGTAATTGGACGCAACATTGTTGCTAAAGCGATTGTTATAGCAATAGCTCCAAACATTATTTCTTTATATTGTTTAGGGTCTTCTTCTTTAATTTTCCAAGGTATTCCTCTTGAAAGATAAAAGTTACCACCAGCTGAAATAGAAAGAATATTTTCTGCGTAATTTTTAAATCTACAGTCTTGAATTAAATTTTCACCTAATCCATCTTTCAGATATTCATGAATAATTTTTTTAATATCTTCTGTAACTTCTAGGTCTGAAAAATTTAAGTTTTCTGCTAATTTTAAAGTTCTATTAATAAAATTACCTAAATTAGCAATAATAGAATTATTAGCTTTAGCAATAAAATCTTTCCATGTAAAATCACTGTCATGATTTTCTGGCATGATTAAGGTGAAATAAAATCTGACCAAATCTAGGCCAAAATCCTCAAATATTTTCCTAGTATTTAAAGTAATGCCGCGGCTTTTAGAAAAGCCTTGATTATTAAGAGTTAAAAATTGATTAATGGCGGGCACGTCAGGTAAATGTAATTTTTCATCATAAGCGTGTAATTGACTAGGCCAAAAAAGAGTGTGAAAAATTAAATTATCTTTACCCATGAAATAGTAATGTTTAGCTTCGTCGTTATACCAAAAATCTTTCCATAATTCATTATTATGTTCTTGACTATACTGAATACTGGCTGATAAATAACCAATAACGGCCTCAAACCAAACATAAATTCTTTTTTGTTCATGACCTTTAATAATTTTATCAGCCGGCATTCGATCCACGGGGATTTCTACGCCCCAATCAAGGTCGCGCGTAATGGCGCGAGCCTTTAAGCCGTCTTTTAACCAGCGCAGAGCTTCATTAATAATCCAGGGCCGCCAATTCTGACCATGATCAGCTAAATATTTTTTTAAAAAGTCTGCAAATTTTGGTAAAGCAAAAAAATAGTGTTCACTTGGTTTAATAATAACCGGAGTTTTAGTTAATTTACTAAGAGGATTTTTAAGTTCTCCTTGAGCTAGTAATGAATTACAATTTTCGCATTGATCGCTACGCGCTTCTGTGTAGCCGCAATGCGGACAAATGCCTTCAACATAACGATCCGGCAAAAAGCGTTTTTCGGTTTCCGAATAATATTGATCACTGCTATCTATATAAATATAACCATCATCAACTAGCTTAACAAAAATATCTTGCACAACTTTTTTATGAATTGGATTGTCAGTCTTAGTATAAATATCAAAACTCAAATTTAAATCTTTGAATAAGTTAAGATTTTTTTCATGATATTTTTTAACAATTTCAGCTGGTGGTAAATTATGCTTATCAGCCTCTAAAGCCACGGGCGTACCAAAACAATCTGAACCTGAGACCATTAAAACATCATTGCCAATAAAACGATTAAAGCGCGCCAAAATATCAGCTGGTAATAAATAACCAGCTAAATGACCAGGATGTAGGTCGCCGTTAACATAAGGCCACGCGACACCAATAAATATTTTCTTTTTAGACATATATAATTATTATATCACATGTCATCCCCGCGAAAGCGGGGACCTAGGTTATTACTCTTCCGTTCCCTTTTGCTGACGCCAGAGCGCGGCGTACAAGCCCTGATTACTTAATAGCTGAGTATGATTACCGTATTCAGAGATTAAGCCTTTTTCTAAAACATAAATAACATCGGCCTGCATAATTGTGGAAAGACGATGAGCGATTAAAATAGTTATTAATTCCGGTTTGGATCTAGTTATTTCTTTAATAGTTTCCGTGATTTCATGTTCAGTAATGCTATCTAAACTAGAGGTGGCTTCATCAAAAATAATTAAATCAGGCTGACGCAGTAAGGCGCGGGCAATAGCTAAGCGCTGCTTTTCACCGCCAGATAATTTAAGACCGCCTTCGCCGATTCTGGTACTAAGGCCTAGAGCGCCGCGGTTAATAATGCTCATCGCTGCGGCTTGTTCTAAAGCATTAAGACATTCGGCGTCGGTCGCGTTAGGTTTAACAAAGATGAGATTATCTTTGATCGTGCCGGCAAATAATTGCGTATCCTGAGACACATAACTAATTTTTTGTTTAAATAATTCTGGTTTAAAATTATATAAATTTTCGTTATTAACTTTTATTAAACCTTTGGTCGGCTGATACAAACCAAGAATAAGTTTTATTAAACTGGTTTTGCCGGCGCCGGACGGACCAACAAAAGCTATGGTTTGGCCAGCTTTAATAGTTAAATTAATATTATCTAAAGATGGTTTTTCGGCCTCGCCATAATTAAAGCTAAGTTTTTCAAATTCTAAGGCTTGTATTTTTCCTAAAGTTTTAGTGCGGCTTTTGGTTTCTTCCGGTTTCATACTCAAAATTTCATTTAAAACTTCGTTACTAGCCTTAGCTTCCTGATATTGTGAAGCCACGTCGCTTAATTGATAAAGTGGATTAAAAACAAAGAAAGAATAAAATAATAAACTAAAAAATTGTCCTAAAGAAATGCTTTGTTTAAAAATTAACCAAAACATTAAAAACATAATAGCGGAACGGCAAAAATTAATAACTGTCCCTTGAATAAAACTTAGTCTTCTGATTAGTTTTATCTTTATCAGTTCTAAATCTAGAATTTGCATGTTCACTTCATTTAAACGATTAGTCTCTTGCTTTTCTAGACCAAGACTTTTAACTAATTCTACGTTTCTTAAGGTTTCCGTGGTAGAACCAGCCAGTGAGCCCATGCGCATAACAATCGCTTGCTGAGATTGCTTTATTTTTTTACTGATAGTAAAAGTTAAGCCGCCCATGGTTGGCAGTAAAAGAAAGAACATTAAAAAGATAGACCAGTGAACAGTTAGAGAATAAATTAAAACAAACAATAAACCGACCAAAGAAACAAATAAAATATTAACGGCGCTCGTAATAATTGTTTCATTATCCAGACGAGCCTTTTGAATCTTTTGTAGAATTTCGCCAGATTTTTGATCTTCAAAAACGAAGTAAGGCAAACTCATGGAATGTTCAATAGCATTAGAGTAGAGAGAAGTGCCGACGTTTTTAGTTACATAATTAACATAATAATCTTGAAAGTTTTTGGCGATTCGAGAAATAAGTGCGGCGGCTACCGAAGCTACTAATAAAAGACCAACTCCAGTGATAAAAGCCGAAGAAGACAATTCTTTAAAACGATTAATATAATTATCGACAATAATTCTAAAAATTTGCGGATCAAGCAAAGAAAAGACCTGGTTAATTGTTGCTAAACTAAGAACCAGAATTAAGGTTTTTTTATATTTTTTTAGATAGCTAAAAATTAAGGCCATATTTATTAATACGTTTGTATAGAATACAGCTAATTTAGCTTTTTGTCTAGACTTAAGGGTAGAAAAATAGCTTTAATTATTATATAATAAATATATTAATAATATTGTTAAATGTTTATAATATTTAAGTCTTATGAAAATTTCATCAATTATAGCCGAAGAGATTTTGGATAGTCGCGGCAATCCTACGATTAGCGTTAAGGTTAGCCTTGATTCAGGGGTATCGGCAGTAGCTAAAGTACCTTCTGGAGCTTCTACAGGCCAGTATGAGGCCGTAGAATTAAGGGATGGTAAACTTGACCGTTATAATGGTCAGGGCGTCTTAAAAGCGGTTAAAAACGTTAATGAAACTATTAAAGAAGCCTTGATTGGTCAAGAAGCCGATAATCAAGAAACGATTGATAAGATCATGATTAATTTAGATGGTACTTCTGATAAATCTAAGCTTGGTGCTAATGCTATTTTAGGTGTGTCTATGGCCGTGGCACGCGCGGCTGCTCTAGAAAAAAATATTCCCTTATATAAATACTTACGTGAGATTGGTGATTTTGGAATATTATCAAATATGCCGATTCCCTTAATGAATATTATTAATGGCGGACGACATGCTGATTGGGCTACGGATATTCAGGAATATATGATTATGCCGATTGGCGCAACTAGTTTTTCCGAAGCTTTGCGCATGGGCACAGAGGTTTATCATTCTTTAAAAAAAATCATTGAAGAAAAAGGTGTGGCCATGATTGGTGATGAAGGCGGGTTTGTGCCAAGCTCAGAGACTAATGAAACGCCTTTTGAATTAATTAAACAAGCGGTTGAAGTTAGTGGCTATAAGTTGGGTCAAGATATAGTTTTCGCGATCGACGCCGCGGCCAGTGAATGGTATAAGAACGGACAATATCATTTAAAAAAAGAAGGCAATCGCGATGCTGATAAATTAGTTTTATGGTATCAAGATTTAATAAAAAAATATCCGCTGGTCTCAATAGAAGATCCGTTTGGTGAAGATGATTGGCAGTCGTTTACTAATTTAACCAAAGCGATTGGCGATAAAGTTCAAATTATTGGCGATGATTTATATGTAACGAATGTTCAACGTTTAGAGCGCGGGATTCAGGTAGGCGCGACCAATGCTATTTTAATTAAACCCAATCAGATTGGCACCTTATCAGAAACTTTTGCAACAATTAGATTAGCGCAAAAAAATAATATTAAAACAATTATTTCTCACCGCTCTGGCGAAACTGATGATACGTTTATCGCTGACTTAGCTGTCGCCTGTGGCGCTGGTCAAATTAAAACAGGAGCCCCGGCTAGGGGAGAGCGAGTCGCGAAATATAATCGGTTATTAGAAATTGAAGCTGAGTCAGGACTTGCTTATAGTAAATGGAAATAAAAAATAAAAAAGTAGAGACACGCCATAGCGTGTCTCTACTTTTTTATTTAAAATTAAATATCCAAATTTTCAACTTTCTTGGCGTGGGTTTGGATAAAGTGTTTGCGCGGAGCAACGTCGCCGCCCATTAACATTTCAAAAGTTTCTGAGGCGAGCGCGGCGTCATCAATCGTTACCTGTTTCATTAGACGCGTAGTCGGATCCATGGTTGTTTCCCAAAGCTGTCTAGGGTTCATTTCTCCCAAACCCTTATAGCGCTGAATATTAATTCTATTTGGAGCCTTGGTTTTTTTAGTATTAGTTTCTTCTTCAGTTTCTTCTTCAGCAACCTCTTCTTCTCCTTCAGCCACTACTTCACTTTCTATAATCGGCTCGTCACCTTTGGTAATTTCTTTGATAATTTTATCTTTTTCTTCATCAGAATAAGCATATTTTATAAAAGTGCCTTTTTTGACTTGATAAAGCGGCGGTTGAGCAATATAAACATAGCCATCAGTCACTAATTGAGCAAAATGACGGAAAAATAAAGTTAATAATAAAGTTCTAATGTGCGCTCCATCAACATCAGCATCAGTCATGATAATGACGCGATGATAGCGTAATTTTGTTACATCAAATTGATCATCAATATTAGTGCCGAGCGCAATAACTAAATTTTTGATTTCATTATTCGCGAGCATCTTATCTAAACGCGCGCGTTCAACGTTTAAAATTTTACCGCGTAAAGGTAAAATAGCTTGAAACATACGGTCACGTCCTTGTTTAGCACTGCCGCCAGCCGAGTCTCCCTCAACAATATATAATTCTGATTCTTCTGGTTTACGGCTTGAACAATCTGCTAATTTACCAGGCAAGGTCATGCCTTCTAAAGCGCCTTTTCTTAAAATTGTCGCGCGCGCGGTGCGAGCTGCCAATCTGGCTTGAGCCGTTAAAGTACATTTAGCAATAATCGCCTCAGCTTCTCGCGGATGTTCTTCAAGAAAATTTGTAAAAGTTTCACTCATGACTTGCTCAACATTGGTTTTAGTATCAGCATTACCTAACTTATCTTTAGTTTGACCTTCAAACTGCGGATCAGCCAGCTTAACGCTAACAATAGCTGTTAGACCTTCGCGCACGTCTTCACCAGTTAAATTTTCGTCTTTTTCTTTTATTAGACTATGACCGCGAGCATAAGTATTTAGAATTCTAGTTAAAGCGGTTCGAAAACCAATTAAATGCGTACCACCGCCCGGGTTAATAATATTATTAGCAAAAGCTAAAACATTTTCATTAAAGCCATCATTATATTGCAAAGCTACTTCAACGCGGCCATCTTTAACCTCGGTGTCAGTATAAAAAATAGTTTCATTTTTTACTATGTTATGGCGATGAATAGCTTTAATATAAGCTTTAATACCGCCTTCAAAATAAAAAGTAAAATTTTTAGGGGAGTGCTCGGTTCGTGCATCAATTATCGTAATGCTAATTCCTTTGGTTAAATAAGCTTGTTGACGCATCCGATCTAAAATTTTACCCCAATTAAATTCTAATTCTTCAAAAATTGTCGCATCTGGTTTAAAGGTTATGGCTGTTCCATTTTTTTTAGTATTACCAATGACCGCAACTTTTTTTTGAGGAATACCTATTTTATATTCTTGCATCCAGACTTTGCCATCTAAAAAGACTTCAGCTTTTAAGTAAGAACTTAAAGCATTGACTACGCTCACACCGACACCATGTAAACCAGAAGAAACTTTATAGCCATTACCGCCAAATTTACCGCCGGCATGCAATTTAGTTAAAACGGTTTCTAAAGCTGAGACTTTGGTAGTTTTATGAACATCTACGGGAATGCCGCGACCATTATCTTCAACCGAAACCAGGCCATTAGCTAAAAGTTTTACTTGAATATGGTTAGCAAAACCCGCCATAGCTTCGTCAATGGAGTTATCAACAACTTCCCAAATTAAGTGATGCAAACCAGCGGCTGAAGTCGAGCCGATATACATACCTGGACGCTTACGCACTGGATCTAAACCTTCTAAAACGGTGATTGATTCAGCATCATAAATAGTTGAAGGAGAGGGCTTTTTAGATGTGGTTTTTGTCATAAATTATGTTTAGCTGACCATTAAAATAAAAAATAAAATCAGTCTACAGGTGGTCGGCTGGCACCTTTAATAATAACAAAATTTTAGCCTGAAAGCAAGGTAAAATTCATGGGCAAAAAAGTCCTTTTATGTTATAATTTAAATAACTATAATTATATGTTTATTGACCAAAAAACAGTTACTAAAACTGTGCCAGATAAGCCTGCTAAAATTCAGCTTTTAACCACTAAAGAAAAAATTATTATTTTGGTCGTGGTTTTAATTTTAGTTTTAGGTGGCGGTGGTTGGTGGTATGTTAAATATGTTTTATTAGCCCCTAAAATAGAGCCTAAAGTTATTAGCCAAGTAACACCGACTACTAGTTTACCTAGTACTTTGACCGGCGATGAAACAAATAATAATCAAACAACTCAAGATGAAACGAATATTAAAGGTGAAAATGTTACTTTTGGCGCTTTTTATAAACCTCTTAGTGAGCCGCTTAAGCTAGCAGCTAGCGGCGTTAAATTGCCTTTGGATGTAAAAAGTCAGGTTTCTAATTATTATGATACGGCTCGTAAAATAAATCTTGATCCCATTGTTAATAATTTAAATCAAGATGGTTTTGGCACGATTGTTAGTCCCTTTACTACTGTTAATAATGATTTTTTTGGAACCTATGCCGAAATTAGTCAGCGGTCTATTCCATCATTAGTGACGGGTGACTTTTTAGTTTATTATTATCAGAATTCTTTAAAACAAATTTATAAAGATATTGAATCGTCATTTTTTTATGAAAACATCTGGCGTTTGACTAATGATCTTTATACTACGGCCAATGGTCGTTATCAAGAACGTCGTCAAAAAGTTGGTGTGGCTAGCGATCCCTTATTAGAAGCCGAACGTTTAGAAGCTGCTTATTTTGCTGGCGGTTTAGCACTGTTAAAACCTGATAGTAGCCAAATTAATTCTACGGAAGATATTAATGACTCTACTAAATTTAAACCTTCGGAGGCTCGTCAATTTGATTTTTCCATACCTAGTTATTTATCTGATGATTTAACTAACGAATTAGCGTTAATTAACGCCGCCAAAGTTACGACTAAATCACCAGTACTTTTATATCAAAGAAATTATCAAGAATTTAAAGTCCCTAATGAATATACAGTCAGTGCTAAATTGCATAATTTTTATTTAGCCAGTCGTTGGTATAGTTCTTTATTCCCACTTTATTTTAAAGATAGTACTTGTCCGACTTGTTTATTAGATCGTGAAGATTGGCTGATTAATCAAACAGCGGCGCACTTGATCGCTAATGATTTGTCAGCCAGCCAATCGTTAAAAAACGATTGGGCTAAAATTTATAAAGTAATTTCTTATTTTTCAGGTTTAAGAAGTGAACTAACTTATCTTCATTATCAGAACGTGCGCACTGAATTGTTTCCCAAGGCTAGTTTAGATGAAGTTTTTGGTACGGGTAGTTTTGATCGTTTAATTAAATTAAGAGATAAGTTAGCGACTCTAGAGTTTAAAACTGTAGAAGGCGCTTATTCTCGGCAAAGTGCTACTGACAAGCCGATTCTGGGTATGCGTTTATTGCAAACCGCTTATTGGCCTAGTGAATCGTTTTATGATCAATTAACTTTTGCTAATGTTGGTAATCATAATCATCCAGTTACAGCGGCTGGCGTCAGAAATAGTTATTTAACAGGTTGCCAGGGAGCTAAAGACTCAATTTATCGTTGCCGCGGTTTAGGTTATGATGTCTTAGCACCGGTTTTAGAAAAATTACCAACTAGTACTTTTATTACCAGTAATACGGATTATGCCAAATATAATTCGCAGTTAGTTGTTATTCGTAAGCAATTAGCAGATTTTAAAGCTGTTGATTGGCATAATAATAATTTTTGGTCAACGCTTAATTTAGCTAGTGCTTTAGCTAATGAAAAATTAACAATTTTCCCTTATGATAATACGGTTCATTGGTCAGAGCGTAGAGTAGGTTCTGCTTTAGCGTCTTTAACTAATCTAACTTTACCGGCTGATACCTGGCAAGTGGCTCGTGATAAAGCTAGTGATGGTTTAGAGGTGTCTGGCGATTTAACAATTTTAAACTATATTGAACCCGATGCTCGTTTAGCTGATGAGTTAGTGGCTAATACTAAAATGCTTTTCGATTCTTTAGTGGCTTTGGGTGTAGTTAAGGATAATGATGCTGGTTTTAGTAATCTCTTAAGTAAAATGCAAACCACACGTTTAATCATCAGAAAAGAATTGGCCAAAGAAAAAATATCTAGCGACGACTATCAATTTATTAGTGATTTTACTAATCAGTTTAGGGTGCAAAAAGCCGGGACCAAAACAGCAACTTTAACTTTTTTTGATGCTCAAAAAAATATTTGGCAGTCAACTAAACAATCCATTGCTGATTTAAAATTACTATTATTGGTTTATGATAAAGACGGCAAGAAAATTCTGGTCGCCGGGCCAATTTTTAACTATAAAGAACAATAGATAATATGCTGAAAAAAAATAAACAACTTGATGAACGCCTGGATCGTTATAGTGATACTGAGGGTTTGTCTACGAGACAATTAAATATTGGTTTATGGTATGTTAGAAATAAAAAGAAGTTTTTTGTTATTTTGATTATTCTTTTGATTTTAACTGCTGTAGGAACAATTGGTTATTCTTTATACCAATTCTCTTCTTATTTAATTGTTGGTATTCCTCAGGACCAGCAAACTTACTTAGATTTAACTTCAGCTACCAGTTTAGTGACCAATAAAGTTAATGTTGGTAATAATATAAGTTATTCCGAGGTTAAAATGTTACCTAATCAAAATAATACCATGGATTTAGTCGCCGCGGTGACTAATTCTAGTCCTAGTCTGTCGGTTCGTTTAAAATATTATTTCGTGGTTGACGACAAAAAAATTGGCGAGGCTGAAGATTTTATTTTACCAAGCGATACTAAATATTTAATGTCTTTGAATCAAGCCATCACCTCAAGTTCTTTAGTTAATTTAGTAATTGAGCAAACCAGCTTTATTCGTTTAGATCGTCATAAAGTTAGCGATTGGAACACCTATCGCAGCGATCGTTTTAATTTTTTAATTGAAAATGCTAAATTTACCTCTGGCACAGACAGTGGTTTATCAGAAAAAATTAGTTTAGGTCAATTAGATTTTAAAATAACTAATAATAGCGCTTTTAGTTATAAGACCGTGCCTCTAGCAATTTTATTAAAAAGCCAAGGACAAATTATGGCGGTTAATCGTTATATTATAAATAATTTTCGTTCAGGCGAAGCCAAAGTTATTCAATTAAGTTGGCCCGGACGCGTTTCGTCAATTAATGAAGTAGAAATTTTGCCGGACATCAATATTTTAGATGACACTATTTATTTAAATTATTCAGCCTCATGAACGTATTTTTTTCTTGGTTAAAAAAAATTGATTGGCTCTATACGGCGCCGATCATTGTTTTAGTCTGTTTCAGCTTAGCTGAGCTCTACAGCATTGGCTTAGGTCAAGGCGGAAATAGTTTAGAGTTTTTTAAAAAGCAAGTTATTTTCGTACTGCTTGGTTTAATTATTTTTTTCATTTTAGCGACCTTTGATTTTCATAATTTTTATAGCTATGCCAACTATTTATATGTTATGGCCGTGATTTTATTGCTGGCGGTTTTATTTTTTGGTCAAAGAATTAATGGAACTCGTGGTTGGTTTGGTTTATTTGGTTTCGGTCTCCAGCCAGTAGAATTAGTTAAGATAATTTTAATTATTTGTCTGGCGCGTTACTTTGCTAAAGCTACGACCGCGACCCGGCCGTTAAAACATTTAATTATTACGGGTTTGTTTACGCTTCTCCTAATGGTTTTAGTTATGCTCCAGCCAGATTTAGGCTCGGCGGCTTTATTATTTGCGTTATGGGTATTATTTCTTTTAGCAGTAACAATTCCTAAAAAATATCTTTTAGCTATTGCCGGAGTTTTAATTGTTTTATTTGCTCTCGCTTGGCAGTTTGGTTTTAAAGATTATCAAAAAGAAAGATTATTGTCTTATCTAAAACCAGCGGCGTCTTCGCAAAATTATAATGTGAAGCAAGCGATTATTGCCGTCGGGGCTGGCGGTTGGCTGGGACGAGGCTTAGGTTTTGGCTCACAATCACAATTAAAATTTTTGCCAGAAGCCAATACCGACTTTATTTTTGCGGTGGTAGCCGAGGAGTTAGGTTTTATTGGTGTAGTTTTAGTCATAGCTTGCTTTGCTTTACTGCTTTTTAGATTATTGTCTATTTTAGCGCGTAGTCGCAATTATTTTGGCTCTTTAATCATCGTGGGGGGCGCCGGCTTGATTTTTATGGAAATGTTTATTAATATTGGTATGAATATGGGCATCTTGCCAGTAGTTGGTATTCCCTTACCATTTGTAAGCTACGGCGGTAGCGCTCTTATTAGCAATTTGGCTTTAGCCGGTATTATGCATAGCATATCTAGGCGGGCCGTTACTAAACAGTAATAAATAATTAATTAAGTATATAAATATGTCAGAAGCCATGAAACTCGTCGCCCAATTAAGAACTGGAAAAGTTAGCGATTTGAAAGAAGCTATCCCAGCGGTTGTTTACGGACAAGGTATGGACAATGTTAATTTAGTTGTTAAACGACCAGGGTTTGAAAAAGTCTTTCATCTAAGCGGAGAATCAGGTCTTGTTTCTCTAGATATTGATGGTAAACAAATTCCAGTTATTATTAAAGACGTGCAAGTTGACGCGCTTAAAAATCGCATTATTCATATTGATTTTTATAAAGTTGATATGACTCAGACGGTCGTCGCCGAAGTTACGCTTAACTTTATTGGTGAAGCGCCAGCGGTTAAAAACTTTAATGCGATTATTGTGGATCACCTTGATCACATTGAAATTGAATGTTTGCCAGCTGATTTGATGCAAAAAATTGATATTGATATTTCTAAGTTAGCTAATATCGGTGACGCTATTCATGTTAAAGATTTAGTTTTACCAAAAGGCATTGAAGTAAAAAATGATTTAGATGAAATTATTGTTAATGCGGTTGAGCCTAAGAAAGTAGTTGAAGAAGTTCCAGTAGTCGCTGAAGCTGAAGCGGCCGCTACAACTGAAGCCGGCGCTGAAGAGGCCAAGACTGAAGGTAAGACTGAAGAAAAGAAAGAAGAGAAAAAGTAATCCTTCGCTGAAGCTACGGATTATAAATAATCCTTTGCCAAGGCTACGGATTATAAATTATTTAGGCTTTTAAAACAATCCTCATAAGAGGGTTGTTTTTGTTTGGGCTCAACTCACCCCTAACCCCTCTCTATGCTATCGCATAAAGAGGGGAACTTTTTATACAGAATTTTTATACTTAAAAAACAATATTAAAAATTTAAAAAATATATTAATCAAGTGAAACAAACTTACTTTATTTAATTTCCCCTCTCTGTCCCTTGAGGGATAGAGAGGGGTTAGGGGTGAGTTGGGTGGATTGACAAACAAAAATAAATAGTCTAAAGTGGCTATTAATTAGTTCTTAATAATTAAATAAATTTTTTACAAAACTTAAAAACAGCAAGGGAGGATAGTATCTTGTTTACTAATAAAATTAATTATGATGAAAAATCTTTGATTGATAAGTATTTAAAAGTAGGAGACGAAGGGTTGATTATAGATATTTCAGACTTAGAAGATGGTAAAGGGTTTATATCCGGTCTTTATAAGATTGGTATTGATATAAATAATGATTGCAGTTTTGATAATTTTTTTGAAATAAAATTAGAAGCAACTATTATATCCTTTAATCCTAAGCGCGGTCTTTACAGGGCGTCAGGTCAAACTCTTAATAAAGAATCAGTCAATTTTTGGATTTTTTATAATAAAAAAAGAAATTTTGGTATAATAAAAAGAGTTTGAATATTTATTCAATCTACATTTTTATTATTCCCAATCTAATTTTCTTACTTAAGTCTTTCCTAAACTCTGTTTTAGGAAAGATTTTTTTAAACCCATTTTTTTGTCCTGGATTTATTTCGCAAATTAATATAGTTTTCTGGCAGATGTTTTTTAGCTGACTAGCTAATTCACGGTAATATTTTAAGCCGTCAGTGCCAGCAACTAAAGCTTGTTTTGGTTCGTGTTTAATTGATGGTTCCTTCATTTCACTCGGTTTTAAATAAGGCAAATTAGCCATGATAATTATATTATTATTGTCTAGTTTTTTAAAATTAATATTTTTTAATAAATCACTTTTAATAAAAGTTATTTTTTTAGATAAACCATAATTTCTCGCATTTTGTTTGGCAACTTTTAAGGCTAAGCTAGAAATATCAATTGCTATGGCTTGTTTAAGATTTTTGTTTTGTAATAACAGAGAAATTATTAAACAGCCAGAACCCGTGCCTAAATCAATAAGCACGGTTTTTTTATTTAATAGTGGTAAAATTGTTTCAATAATCAGCTCGCTTTCCGGGCGGGGGATTAAGACGTTTTTATTAACCAAAAATTTATAGCCATAAAAATATTTTTCTCCGGTTAAGTAAGCCACCGGCCAAAGGTTAGCCCGTTTAGTAATTAGTTTGTTATAAGCTAAAAGATCTTTTTTGTTAATAATTTCTTCATCATGCGCTAAGATCCAGCTACGGTCTTTTTTTAAGATATATTCTAATAGAATAAGCGCATCTAAAAACGCCTCCTGGCCTAAGGGGCGTTCTAGTTTAGTAATAGCGTTTTTAATTACTTGCTTGATTTTTAGTGGCAAAGTCTTTGAGGGCATAAATAATTTGGCCAATGTCGCCATCCATAATTAATTTAATAGAGTGCCAGCTTTGATTGATTCTATGGTCAGTAATTCTGTCCTGAGGAAAGTTATAAGTTCTAATCTTATCACTTCTGTCGCCGCCACCAACCATTTCTTTACGCGCGCTAGAATCTGCGGCCCGCTTCTCGTCTTCGGCTTTTTGCAAAAGCCTGGATCTTAAGACCTGTAAGGCTTTTTCTTTATTTTGATGCTGAGATTTTTGATCTTGGCAGGAAACAATTAAACCAGTTGGAATATGTAGGATTCTAATGGCTGAATAAGTTGTGTTAACGCTTTGACCGCCTGGTCCTGATGAACAAAAAGTATCAATTCTAATATCAGCTGGTTTAATTTCAATATCAACTTCTTCGGCTTCAGGAAAAACCGCGACCGTAATCGCTGAAGTATGAATGCGACCAGCCTTTTCAGTTTCCGGAACTCTTTGCACGCGATGAGTGCCGCCTTCATATTTTAATAAACCATAAGCGCCGTCGCCAAGAACAGTAAAAGTTATTTCTTTGTAACCGCCAATACCAATTTGACTAGAATCTAGAATATTAATTTTCCAGCCTTGTTTTTCTGCAAAATGAGCATACATGCGAAAAACTTCGGCCGCAAACAAAGCTGATTCGTCGCCGCCCGTACCAGCGCGAATTTCTACAATCGCATTTTTTTTATCAAGCGGGTTGGCTGGATACAGTTCTTCTTTAATATCGGCTTCTAATTTTTTTATAGTCTCAACTAAATCTTTATTTTCTGTTTCGGCCATACTTTTTAATTCTTCATCAGTGTTATCAGTTATCATCTTTTCGTTGGCTTTAAAATCAGTGGTCGCTTTCTCTAATTTATCAATCATGTCTACGGCTCTTTTTAAGTTAGCGTGTTTCTTGGCTACAACTTTCATTTTTTCACGGTCAGCTTGAAGCTCCGGACTCATTAGTTCGGTTTCTAATTCTTTGAATTGTTTTTTAATATCTTCGTACATAATTAAGTTAAAAGTTAAAAGTGAAAAGTTAAACGGGTTTAATAGTTTTACTTTTAACTTTCAACTTTCTACTAAACAAAAACCGACCTATGATTAATGATAGCATAAACTATCGATCAATCGCAGATCGGTTTTAAAATAGTTATTTCTTTCCTGATTTGGCTTTTTTAGTGCCAGTTTTTCCAGCTTTAACTGTGGCTTTAGCGGCGCGTTTCGCAGTTTTACCGCGAACAGCCTTAAGGCCAGCTTTAGCCGTAACCTTAGCTTGGAATTTTTCAACGCGGCGGGCGGTATCAACTAATTTCTGCTTACCAGTATAAAAAGGATGACAAGCTGAGCATAATTCAGTTTTTAGTTCTTTCATGGTTGAGCCAACCTCAAGAACATTGCCGCAAGCGCAGGTAACTTTAGCCTTAGGATAATAGACTGGGTGAATATCTTTTTTCATAATATTTTTACATGTTAAATACTAGAGGATTCTAACATAAGCTTAGAAAAATGTCAAAATTAAGGTTTTATTAGGTTTTTATTGACAAGGTTCATAATTTGTACTTAAATGTATTATTAAGCTCTTTAAAAAATTATTAGATTTATAGCTAAGGATTTATTTTATTTTTAAATAAAAAGAGATAAGTTCTTAGTTATAAATCATAAATTAAAAATCTAGACCAAAAATCTAGAAGGAGAAAACATGAAAAAAAACAAAGAAAAAATCTTAGCAACCAAGATTATTGACTTAGGTTTAGGCGTAACGGCTAAATACGTTTTCGGTGATTCTTTAATTACCGTAAAAGAATATATTGATTTAAATCCAGGCATCTTTACAAATAAAATGCCTTTTAATAACGGAAAAAAATTAAATTCCGATGCCTCCAAGAAATTTGTTTTTTGGAAAAAATTAAGCACTTTTTTATTAGCCAACGGTTTTGATTATCATGATTGGTTGGCTCTATTGCCAAACAACAATATTTCGCTTCTTAAGCCCGGAAAAATTCTTGATTTGCCATTTTATTTTGTCACTGGAATGAAATATTCCTGTGAGCCAATGATTTTTATAGCCAGGTATTTTTTATGGGAAGAAAAAGATGAGGATGTTTTTAGTGACGAAGAAGAGAGAGCTCGAGCTAAAACTATTAAGATATTAGAAGTTATAAAACTTACTCCCAGAGCAATTAAGACTATGATTGCTCGCGGTAATTATCGTGGAGAGCCGGTTGAGATTGGAAAAAGAGAGATGTTTCGAATCGCTTTAGGCAAAGCCCAAGAAAAATTAAAAAAACTTGGTTTTACTAAAAAACTCGGAAGCTTTATGGATATAGTATTTTATCCAAGTAATGACAAGCAATTAGTTAAATATATTTCGCAAAACAAAGACATAACTAAAACAGACTCTGGAATATTTTTGTCTTTGGCTAAAAAAATAGGTTTAAAAATTAATCCACAACTTTTAGAAGAATAAAGAAATAAAATAAATTTTTTAGAAAGTCGAGTTTAAATTTAAACTCGACTTTTTTATATCTTTAACTTAGCTGCCCATAGATTGACAGAAAGATGAAAATACGGTATATATAAATATACAGTAGCTCCTTAATAACTCCTAAGGTTTATGATTAAAGATTTGCCTAATCTTTATAAAAGGTTGATAAATCCTTAATCATAAATTAAAACCTAGATCAAAAAGTCTAGAAGGAGAAAAAATGAAATTAATAAATTATTCAATTAATTTACAAGATTCAACAAAAAGAAAAGTAAATTTTTGTTATTTTATCGTCGTCATTATTTTATATACTATAAGTCGTTTTGTTTGATAAAAAATAATTCAAATTTTTTTAAAGCCGAGCTTGATTATATCAGCCCGGCTTTTTCTGTGCCTCGAGACCCTTCTCCGCTCCGCGAGCTTCGAAAGGGTAAAGCATTCCTTCATTTCTGGTAGAGCTACGGCGTGGCAAGTTGAACTATTGCGCATGGATTGACAAAATTAATTATTTGTACTAGAGTGTTTTATTAAGTTCATTTAAAAATCTCCTTGTTTTTTACTTTATTTAAGGCACTAAAAATAGCGTTTTAAATAAAGTAAAAAAATTTAAACAAAGGAGATAAAATAAAATGGAAAATTATAAAATAGCCAAATACTTGCGAAGAACAATTTTTTTAACTTTTGGAGCATTAATTGGTTTTTTTACCAACATTATTCCTGTTATATCTTTGCTCTTAGCCCCTCTTTTGGGTTTTGCTTTTTATAAAGCTGGAATTAGATTCGTAAGTCTAAAAAGAATAAATAATCGTATGGAAATAATTTGGCCGACGGCTATTGGTATAATTATAGGAGCAACCCCAATAGTAATTTTATACGCCAAAATTATTAATCTTAATCTTCTCATAGTGATTATTTTTATAATATCTGGTCCGATATTATTTTTGCTTGGAGTTGGCGCAGCTTATTTATTTAATAAACCAAAGATAAATGAGCAGGAACAATAATTTATTTAAAAGCCGAGTCTGATTATATCAGCTCGGCTTTATTCGTGCCTCGAGAGAGACTCGGACTCTCATGGATTGCTCCGCACGATTTTGAGTCGTGTGCGTCTACCAGTTCCGCCATCGAGGCTAAGTTGACCTCACCCTAACCCTCTCCATCTAAAGATGGAGAGGGTGGACGCTATAAGCGGCCGGGTGAGGTGAATGAAAAAATTATAAACTAAAAAGTAGTTAATTGTCAAAGGTGCGTTAGCAGGCTATAATAAAATATATTATGGGTTTAATCATTTCAATCGTTAATCAAAAAGGCGGAGTTGGCAAAACTACCACGGCCGTTAATCTAGCATCTTACCTAGCGCACATGGGTAAGCATGTTTTATTAGTGGATATTGACCCGCAGGCTAATGCTACTTCAGGTCTGGGGATTGACCATAAAAACTTAGAGGCCGGCATTTACGAAGCTTTAATTGGTTTACGTGATTTAGCTAGCGTTTTAAAACGAACCATCCAAGACAGATTAACCGTGGCGCCGTCCACAATTTCTTTAGCTGGCGCGGGTATTGAGCTAGTCTCAGTTGATAATCGTGAATCACGGCTGTTAAATTTATTAGAACCAGTCAGAGCTGATTATGATTTTATTATTATTGATGGTCCGCCATCTTTAGGCTTATTAACGATTAATAGTTTAGTGGCAGCGGATCAAGTTTTAATTCCGGTACAAAGCGAATATTATGCCTTAGAAGGTTTAGGGCAGTTATTGAATACGATTAATTTAGTCCAGAATCATTTAAAGCCGACTTTAGGAATTCTTGGCGCGATTATTACTATGTATGATAAGCGCAATCGTTTATCAGAATCAGTCATGAATGAACTGTATCAGTATTTTCCAAATAGAATTTTCAGAAGTATTATTCCTAGAAGCGTTAAACTCGCTGAGTCGCCAAGTTATGGCCGATCAATCCTACATTATGATGCCAAGTCAAAAGGCGGCCGAGCCTATGAAAAATTAGCGCAAGAATTATTACATCTATTAGACAGAAAGAATGCTTGAAGAATGATTTAGTGATATAATGAACTTAATAATTTCTAATTTCTAATTTTTAATTTCTAATTAAAGGGCTACAAATTTTTAATTTTAAAATTAAGTCATTAGAAATTATTTAGAAATTAGGAATTAGAAATTAGACATTAAATTTATGAACACAGGCTTAGGTCGGGGATTAGGCTCACTCATCCCGCAAAAAAATACCACTGATAACACTGATATTAAAGATATGGCTTCTGGCTTATTGTCAGATGGTCAGGTTTTTAAAGTTAGTGTTGATTTAGTCAAAGCTAATCCGCGCCAGCCGCGAACTAATTTTTCTGATCCGGCAATTAATGAGTTAGTTCAGTCTATTCGTGAATACGGTATTATTCAGCCGCTCGTAGTTACCAAAATTGGAGGCGAATATGAACTAATTGCTGGGGAGCGCCGCTTGCGCGCGGCTAAACTTTTAGGTTTGCGTGAAGTGCCGATTATTGTCCGCGAAGCGCATGACCAAGAAAAATTAGAACTAGCCTTAATTGAAAATATCCAAAGAGAAGATTTAAATGTTGTAGAATTAGCTTTAGCTTATAAGCAATTAGGCGAAGAATTTAATCTTAACCAAGAACAATTAGCTAAAAAACTAGGAAAATCTCGCCCGGTCGTAGCTAATACTTTGCGTATCTTAAATTTGCCTGGAGAAATTCAGCTGGCTTTGGTTAATGGAGAAATTACTGAAGGACATGCCAAAATTTTAGTCGGTCTTGATTCGGAACTTAAACAATTTGAATTATTTAATCGTATAAAAAATCGCCGTCTAACTGTTGATGATACCATCTTAGAAGCACGCCGCATGGGCGGAACTAAGCAAGCGCATATAAAAATTGATTATGCGGATAAAGATAAAGAATTAAAGTTACGAGCCTTTTTTGGCGCTAAAACTGAAATCAAACGCTCTAAGACCGGCGGACAAATTGTCGTGCATTTTTATAGTGACGAAGAGTTAAATAATATTATTAGCAAACTCTAATTAAGTAATTGTTAATAAAAATGTCTTATTTTAAGGTATTTTTTTTGTTTTTATTGACAAAAAGTCATTTATATGATAAAATATAAACGCTCTTTTAAATAACAATATTACAAAAATTAAACCGCCAATGCGCAAAAGGCGCTAAAGGCAAAAGGAGAAATTGTAATGATAAACTTAATTTTTAGTTTTTTCAGATTTTTACTTCATGGTAATTCCAAAAAAAATGAAGATAAAAGTTTGTGGAATTCGACCCTTGGAGAATTTATAGCAACGTTTAGCGTTTTAGAAAAAGCCGGTCTAACTCTCAAAATGCTTAAACAATTAAGAGAGAAAGACGGATATAAAATTGCGAAAAAAATTGTTGCATTATTCAATGTCAGTGACGAAGAAATAAAAGTTAACTGGCACATGTTCTACCAAAAATATTTTGACATTGATATTGATTTATCAAACGTCAAAATCCCGATTCCTAAACTCGGTTTTACCCGCTGTTTAATAATTATTCCCGGCATTACTTTAAATAATGTTATAGTAAAAATGCGAGAACAATTCAAAGTTTATACTTATTATGACGATCTTGATAAAGCAGTTGTAAAAAATGACCGCGAAGCAAAAGATGAACCATATGCTATCTGGGTACGTGATGGACTCGAACCGGAAAAAGAATATATAAATATGTCAGCCGATGATTTGTCCAAGAAAAATATTTGTGGTGAAATACTATTGGAACGTTTAATTCACGGCCTTGAATACTGGGATAAAGCTAAAAAGTATCTGGATTATAAGGGTATAACTTTGTGTTCAGGTTCCCGCCGTTCGGATGGTAGTGTTCCTAACGTCTGTTTCTCTCCCAACGACGACCAGGTTAACATCAATTGGTGCGGCACTGACATTTCCCTCGACCACCTTGGTGCTCGTGAAGTTTCTTGTTAACACTTGTTACTTGTTCCTTTAATTTTTAAATTTCTAACCTTGTTTGTAATTTATTTATAAACAAGGTTTTTTTAATCATTTTTTAGCGTTTGCTTTCTCTAATAAAATCATGATAAAATGGGGTATCTTTATAACCCTTTTATGTCATTTGTCCACCTCCATGTTCATAGTCATTATTCGCTTCTAGACGGTCTTACTAAGATTGATGATTTAGTAAATTCAGCCAAAGCTGACGGTTCTCCGGCGATTGCTTTAACTGACCACGGCGTTATGTACGGCGTGGTCGAATTTTATGAAAAATGCAAAAAGGCCGGCATCAAACCAATTATTGGCGTAGAAGCTTATCTAGCGCCCGGCGCTCGCGGCGACAAAACTACCAAATCTTTTAATGAAAAAAATTATTTTCATCTTTTGTTGTTAGCTAAAAATAATCTTGGTTATCATAATTTAGTTAAATTAACTTCGCTAGCTCATCTAGAAGGCTATTATTATCGTCCGCGCATTGACTGGGAAATATTAAGTGAATATAGTGACGGTTTGATTGCCACTAGCTCTTGTTTAGGCGGAGAAATTCCTCGTTTACTGCTGGCTGGTAAACTTAAACAAGCCGAGGAAAAAATTGATCAATATAGTAAAACTTTTGGTCAAGATAATTTTTATTTAGAACTGCAAGATCATCCAGAAATGCCTGAACAGCAAAAGGTTAACAGCTTATTGGTTAATTTGTCCAAAGAACATAAAATTCCCTTAATCGTCACCAATGATTCGCACTACTTAAATGCTGACGATAATGAAGCGCAAGATATTTTATTGTGTCTACAAAATAAAGCTAAAAAACAAGACACTAATAGAATGAATATGCTTGGCGTTGATTATTCTTTAAAACCAAGTAAACAAATTATTGAATCATTTAAAGACTTGCCTGAAGCGGTTGAAAATACGGTTAAGATTGCTGAGCTTTGTAATGTTGAATTAGAGTTAAATAAAATTCAATTGCCTTACTTTGAAGTGCCGGCCGGTTATGACGGAAATTCTTATTTAAGAAAATTAGCGCTGGACGGTTTTCCAAAACGTTATGGCAAAACTTATGAGGAAATGGATAAACTTTATCAGGAACGACTTGATTATGAATTAAGCGTGGTCGCGAAAATGGGCTGGCCGTCTTACTTTTTAATTGTGGCGGATTTTGTTAATTGGTCTAAAGAGCAAGGTATTGTTGTTGGTCCAGGTCGTGGCTCAGCCGCCGGCTCGTTAGTCTGTTATTTAATCGGCATCACCAATCTTTGTCCGATTAAATATAATTTATTGTTTGAGCGTTTTCTTAATCCAGATCGTATTTCCATGCCTGATATTGATTTGGATTTTGCTGATACGCGCCGCGATGAAGTGCTAGATTATGTTAAAAATAAATATGGGCATGATCATGTTTCGCAAATTATAACTTTTGGAACCATGGCCGCGCGCGCGGCCGTCAGAGATGTCGGTCGCGTTTTGGATTATCCTTATGATTATTGCGATCGCCTGGCGAAAACTATTCCGCCCATGATGAAGATAAAAGATGCCCTAGAGCGCAGTCCGGAATTAAAAGCGATTTATGAAGAGCCAGAAGCCAAGCGCATTGTTGATTATGCTTTAAAATTAGAAGGCGTGGCGCGACATTCTTCAGTTCATGCCTGCGGCGTTCTAATTACTAAGGATCCTTTGACTGATAACGTGCCAATTCAGTACGCTTCATCTTCAGATAAAACTATTGTTTCGCAATATTCGCTTCACCCGATTGAAGATTTAGGTCTTTTGAAAATGGATTTTCTTGGTTTAAAAAACTTAACGATTATTGAATCAGCGATTAAGATTATTAAAAATACCCGAGGCTTGGAAATTGATATTGATAAAATATCACTAGAAGATGAAAAAACTTATCAACTTTTTCAAACCAGCAATACGACCGGTGTTTTTCAATTTGAATCTAGCGGCATGAAACGTTATCTTAAAGAATTAAGGCCAACACAATTTGAAGATATTATTGCTATGGTGGCGTTATACCGCCCTGGTCCAATGGAGTGGATTCCAGATTATATTTCTGGTAAACATGGCCGTCAAAAAACTCAGTATCTTCATCCTAAATTAGAGCCGATTTTAGCCGTTACCTATGGCGTCGCCGTTTATCAGGAACAGGTTATGGAAATCGCTAGGGCGCTGGCTGGTTTTACTATGGCGGAAGCTGATGTTTTACGTAAAGCGGTCGGTAAAAAAATTGCCAAACTTTTGGCTGAACAAAAAGAAAAGTTTATTGAAGGCTGTGTTAAAAATGGTTTATCCACTAAATTAGCCGCCGAAATTTTTTCTTTTATTGAACCGTTTGCTGGCTATGGTTTTAACCGTTCGCACGCGGCCTGCTACGCTATGATTGGCTACCAGACAGCTTATTTAAAAGCTAATTTTCCAGCCGAGTTTATGGCCGCTTTATTAACTTCTGATCAGCAGGACACGGATCGGATTGCTATTGAAATTGAAGAGTGCCGCAATATGAAAATTCTTATTCAACAGCCTGATGTTAATCAGTCTTTTGATAATTTTACGGTCGTGACGAGCGGTACAGCTGAAAATAAAATTGCTTTAGCTACTGAATCTCCAACTATGATTCGCTTTGGTTTAAAGGCGATTAAAAATGTTGGTGAACATATCGCAGAAAGTATAATTAAAGAAAGAAAAGCTAATGGTCCGTATCAAGATATGGCTGACTTTTTGGAAAGAATTGCCGATAAAGATTTAAATCGTAAGTCCTTAGAAAGCTTAATTAAAGGCGGCGCTTTTGATAGTTTAGGCGAGCGTGGTCAATTACTGGCTAATCTTGATTTAATGCTTAATTTTCATAAAGACGTTAGTCAACGCAGAGCTAATCATCAAACCAGTTTATTTTCTGGTTTAAGCTCAACTGAGGCCGCGCCCCAGATTAGATTAATTAGCTCGCCTGAGGCAACACGTGATGAAAAATTGCATTGGGAAAAAGAATTATTAGGTCTGTATATTACCGAGCATCCTTTTACTTCTTTTAAGCCGTTACTAGAACAAAGCATTGTGCCTTTGCTTAATTTATCAAAAGATTTAGTTAATAAAGAAGTTAGCGTGGGCGGCGTCATTACCGCCATTAAGAAAATCTTAACGCGCCGCAATGAAACTATGCTCTTTGTAAAAATTGAGGACGGTCTTGGTAATTTAGAGATTTTAGTTTTTCCTAAGATGCTATTAGAAAATAATAATATCTGGCAAGAAGGTAAAATTATTCTCTGCCAAGGCACGCTGTCGGACAAAGATAATGAAAGAAAATTATTAGCTAATCGTTGTGTTGAAATAAATCCTCAGAACGTTGGAATTTTAGCTCGTGATTTTAGACCAATCAGTAGTAATGGACACAACAACGGCTATAGTAATAATAATGGTTATAAATTTAAAAATAATTCTATTAATAAACCAAAACTAGTTGGTGATAACGAGGTTTTAAAATTAGTAGTTTTTAAATTACAGACCTTAGCTGAAACTTTAGCCAAATTAAAAATTTTATTAACTAAATACCCGGGCAACAATAAAGTTTATTTAAAAATTGGTGATAAAATTATAGAAAGTGATTTTAGGGTCGCCAAAGGTCAAGAACTTATTAAAGATTTACGTGAACAATTAGGTAGTGTTTTAGAAGTAGTAGCCTAAAGGTTCTAGCCTCTTAATAAATTATGGTGTACAATATAAGTGTACTTAATTTATTTTTATGATTGAACCAAAAAAGAAAAAAATTACTACTCGTCGCGTGCCTCGTCGTACGACCAACGGCGCGATTTCGGTTAAGCGTAGGTTGAACGAAGAAACGCCGCATATTATTAATCTAAAAAAACCAATAATTAATCATCTTGAGCTAAGTAATAATCAAGCCTCAGTAATACCTGCTAAACTGGCTTTTAAAAAGAGTTCGGCGGCGTCGCATTTATATAAAAAACTATCTATTACTTTTATTGTGCTAGCTATTATTATTTTAAGCGTGGTGGGCTATTTTGCTCTAGTCAGGCTAGATATTAAAGTTGTGCCCAAAGTTTTACCAATTGCGGCCAAAGCCTCTTTCACAATTTATGATCGGCCAGATAATTATACTTTACCAGCCGGTAGTATTTTAGGTTTGGTTAGGGAAATGGACATAGAGTATAAAGGTACGACTCCAGCTAGTGACGAAAAGGTGATTGGCGCTGAAGTTTCCGGTAAAGTGACAATTATTAATAAATATATTAAAGATCAACCCTTAGTAGCGACGACTCGTTTATTAACTTCAACTAATCAATTATTAAGACTAAAGGATTCAGTCGTGGTGCCGGCCGGTGGTAGTATTGAGGCTAATGTTTATGGCGATTCTACTGATCCATCTTTTACTTTAGCTGATTCTAAACTAACTATTCCAGGACTCTGGGCAGGACTGCAAGATAAAATTTATGCTGAAGCTAAAGCCGGCGAAGTTAGTTATCGAGAAAAAAAACAGGCTACAGTTACGCAAAGCGATTTAGATCAAGCCGTAGCTACGGCTAAAAAGGCCTTATTAGACAAAGCCGCGGCTGACATTGAAACAACTTATGCGGCTTATGATGAAAAATTATATCAGCTAGATGATCAATCAATTGCTTTTTCTTTTGATGCTAAACCTGGCGATCAAAAAGCCGAAGTGAATATTACCATGAGCGCTAAAGTAATTGTTGTCGCTTTTAAAAAAGATTCTTTAGCTAATTTAAATCAAACCACTTTAGAATCAGCTGTTGGTCAGGGGCAATCTATAGTAGAGGATTCTTCTACAACGCCGTCTTTTAAAATTATTTCAGCTGACACCAAACAAAACATTGCTAATGTTGAATTAGATGTGGATGGTTCTTCTTCTGCTTTATCGCCAGAAGATTTAGTTGACCGACAAAAGATAGTTGGTTTAAACGATGATCAAATTAAAAATTATTTAAATAGTTTACCTAATATTGAGAGTTATGAATTGCATTTTTCACCGTCTTTTATAAAAATTGCTCCGCAATTAGTTGATAGAATTTCAGTGACCATTAAATAATACTACGCCAAGGCTCCGTATTATAAATTATTATGTCTAATATTTCACTTTCTACAAAACGTCATTCGTTAGCTCACTTAATGGCTAGCGCTATTTCTGAGTTTTATCCTCAGGCTAAATTTGCTATTGGCCCGGATATTGATACTGGTTGGTATTATGATATTGATTTTGGTACTGAAAAAGTTGGTGAAGAAGATTTTAAAAAAATTGAAAAAAAGATGCAAGAGCTTGTTAGAAAAGATCTGCCTTTTGAAAAAGTTGATGTTTCAATTAAAGAAGCTTTAAAATGGGCCAAAGATAATGAACAAATTTATAAAACAGAATTAATAGAAGATTTAAGTAAGCAAGGCGAAACTACTGTTAGTTTTTATACGGTCGGTAATTTTAAGGATTTATGCCGCGGTCCGCACGTTGAGAGTACTAAGCAAATTGGTTTAAATGGTTTTAAATTGTATAAATTAGCCGGCGCTTATTGGCGCGGCGACGAGCATAATAAAATGCTGACCCGCATTTATGGCTTAGCTTTTGATAATAAAGAAGAACTGGAGGCTTATTTATTAATATTGTCTGAGGCTGAAAAAAGAGATCATCGAAAGTTAGGTGCACAACTTGATTTATTTTCCTTTTCCGAATTAGTCGGTGCTGGTTTACCGCTCTGGGCGCCTAAAGGAATGATAGTGCGTCAATTATTAGATGATTTTGTTTGGGAATTAAGACAGACCAGGGGTTATGAAAAAGTAGAAATTCCTCATATTACCAGAAAAGAATTGTATGAAACTTCTGGTCATTGGGAAAAGTTTAAAGATGAATTATTTACCATTAAAACTCGCGAAGGTCATTTTTTTGCGATGAAGCCAATGAATTGTCCGCATCATACGCAAATTTATGCGCGTCGCCAATGGAGTTATCGCGAGCTACCGCAACGCTACGCTAATACCACGGCTTGTTATCGCGATGAACAAACAGGGGAGCTGTCTGGTTTATCGCGTGTCAGATCTTTTTCACAAGATGATGCTCATGTTTTTTGTCGTTTAGATCAGGCTCAAGAAGAGTTTTTAAAGATCTGGGATATTGTTTATGAGTTTTATCCAACTTTTGGCTTTGCTTTACGCGTTAGATTATCAGTTAGTGACCCCAAAAATCCCGAGGCCTACTTAGGTGATAAAACCAATTGGCTTAAAACTGAAGCTATGCTTCGTGAAATTGTCACTTCTAAAAAAGTGGATTGGTTTGAGGGCGTGGGTGAAGCCGCTTTTTACGGACCGAAATTAGATTTTATGGCTAAAGATGCTTTGGGCCGAGAGTGGCAAGTCGCGACGATTCAGCTAGATATGAACATGCCAGAACGTTTTGATCTAACGTGTATTAACGAAAAAGGCGAGAAGGAACGTATTGTCATGATTCACGCCGCGATTATGGGCTCATTAGAAAGATTTATTTCTATTTTGATTGAACATACGGCTGGCGATTTTCCAGTTTGGTTATCGCCGGTACAAGTAAAATTATTATCAGTTGGTGAAGCGCATAATGATTTTTGCCGTCAGCTAGCCGAGGAATTAAAATCTCAAGGCATTAGATTGGAATTAGATTTATTAAATGAAACCGTGGGTAATAAAATTAGAAAAGCGGTTAATGAAAAAGTTCCCTATATGTTAGTTATTGGTGATAAAGAAATGAACTCTCAAAAATTATTTGTTCGCGAGCGCGGGGAACGTGAGGCCAAAGAATGGGACAAACAGGAATTTATTAAAAAGATTTTGGAACAGATCAAAGAGAAAAAATAAAATATTAATTAAATTAATATTAAAAATATGAATGAAGAATTAAAAATTAATTATGCAGAACAAACCAAGCCCCAACTGCCTATTACAAAAATAATAAATAATTTTGAGGTTACGCTTGATGAAAGTGCTATGATCGGAAAGGGTAAATATGTTCTATGTATTCAAGATACAAAGCCAAATGGAAAATATTTTGAAATTTATTTAGATAAAAATGGCCAGCCAGCAGCGCTTCCTATGGAATGGGAGACCGTGTCTAGAGGAGAAAAGTGGCAGACAACATCAATAAATAATGTGCGAGAATACATAAAAGAAAATTTTGGAGAATTTGAGGAAATACGAAAATTAATGGAGTAAGTTTAAATTAAATAAAATACCTAAAATTAAACAAAAATCTAGGGCTTGTTTTGGTCCTAGATTTTGTTATAATTAGTAAAACTCCTTCTATCTTATTATTAAAAAAGGGGAGTATGAAAAAAGAAAAATATTCTATGCCAGAAATTTTGGATTTCATTAACGAAGCCTTCACTAGAAATCAAAAGGAAACTAATGATTTAATTTTGGATTTAAAAAAAGATTTAAAACAAGATATTAGTGATTTAAGACAAGAAATGAAAAAAGGTTTTTATTATCATGAAGACTGGCTTAATCGTATAGAAAAAAATATGGTAACTAAATCTGAATTTAATTCTTTACTTGGTGTTTTACAAAGGAAAGCGGTTATTTCTAAATACGAAGTAAATCATATTCAGACAGAGGCAATTATTTAAATATATGAATAATCTTGAGGAACTTTGTAGATTTTTAGTCAAAGCTAAAAAAGCTACTTATGCCAGCGGTGACGAAACCAAGAAAGTTATTGAAAAAGACGGCTCAACTAGTTTGATATTTATTGAGAGCGATTGGAAATATCATGATAATTATTTTGGCGGCGAACCTTTTGGCGGACGTGAAGTAGTCTTTTTTAAAGATAAACCAATTTATATTATGACTTATTATGGTTTGGTTAATGAAAAAATTACTGACTTCGGTGAAATTTATAAAATATTACAGCAAGCACTGTTATTAATACCGGAAAATAAACCCTATCGTGGACCAGAAAAATATATTCAAGGAGATTATGTTTATTCAAATAATTTTAGCGGTGAAGTTGATAATTTTTCAGGCGAGGAAATAATAAAATATAACGGCGAAGAAATTTATAAAACTAGATATTCGGGTGGATTAGTTGATCAAAGAAAATAAAATACCTAAAATTAGATAAAAATCTAGGGCTTGTTTTGGTCCTAGATTTTGTTATAATTAGTTAAACTCCCTCTATCTTATTATTAAAAAGGGGAGTATGAAAAAAGAAAAATATTCTATGTCAGAGATTCTAGACTTCATTAATGAAGCGTTTACTAAAAATCAAAAAGAGACCAACGATCTGTTTTTGGATTTAAAAAAAGATTTAAAACAAGATATTAGTGATTTAAGACAAGAAATGAAAAAAGGTTTTTATTATCATGATACTAGGCTTAATCGCATAGAAAAGAATATGGTGACAAAAAATCAATTTAATTCTTTACTTGGTATTTTAGATAGAAAAAACATTATTTCTAAATTTGAAGTGAATCATATTCAGACTGAATCTATTATTTAATTAGTAGTGCCGCGCCGATCGCCCCAGCCAAAGGTCCTATTTTGCCTTTAATTAATTTCACACTGCGTGCTTCGCGAGCAAAGGTGTGTTTTTTTAAATTTTCTTTGGCGGCATTTAAAAATAAATCACTAGAAGCTAAAGCTCCGCCGCCTAAAATAATCATTTCCGGATCAAAGAGATTAACAATCGTTGAAAAAACAATGCCTAAATAAGCGCCGACTTCTTGAAATCTTTGGCCGGCTAAAGTATCACCTTGATAAGCTTCTTCAGCTAAAATGTTAGGATTATTTTGGGTTAATTTATGATAAGCCTGCTCTAAGGTAGTCAATTGATCAAAATCAACAATAATATGACCAGGCTCGCTGCCGGAGCCGTGATTACCATGATAAATATCGCCGTTATACCACCAACCGCCGCCAATACCTGTGCCAATCGTTAAACCAAAGAAATTATTTGATTTAGCGCCAGCCCCAAGAATTCCTTCAGCGCGGACAAAACAATTAGCATCATTATCTAAAATACATTTAATTTCTGGTTTATTAATGGCTTTAAGCAAAAGTTCACCTAATTTAACTTTATTTAGTAAAGATAAATTAGGCGCGGTAATAACCTGATTTTTAACTTTATCAATTGGTCCGGGCGCTCCCAGGCCAATGCCCAAAAGATGACCTTTGGTTTTTTCTATTTTTTTAATTAAAGGATCAACCACGGCGGTCATCATGATAACAAAATGTTCTAAACTGTCTTTAGGCGTGGCTAAAATAATTTCTTCAAGCACTTTATTTTTAGCATCAAGTAAAACGCCGGCAATTTTAGTGCCGCCAACATCAATGCCAATGCGAAAATTTTTATTACTGGTCATAAGTGTGTTGGAATAATTTTTTAGCGGTGTCCCAATAAAAGGGATTATTATTTTTAGTTTTTTCCCAATACCAATATTCTACGCCCCACCAATAAAAAGTTTTAAAGCCAGTTTGTTGAATAAAGCTGATAGTGTCTTTAAATTTAGCTGGCGTCATAGTTTGTTCGCGTTCCGTCTGACTTAAAGTTTGATAAGCTTCGCGTCCCCAGGGCTCGCCTTGTAATTCTACGACAATCCAGTCTTGGGGATGCGCAAATAAACTAGCAAAATTTTTCTTAATTCTAAAGAAGGCCGGCGAGATAGGGTAGTGAATATAACTATGTAAAAATTGGGAATAAGTATCGCGATACATGGTGGAACCAAAAATATCAGCGCGGCGAGCGGCGTGTACCCATAAGGATAACTCCCCAGAATCAGTGACAATAATTGGCTTAGTGTCTAGCGATTTTACTAAAGCAATTTCTTGATCTAAGAAATTTACATTAAAAGCCGGGCAAGTGCCAAAATGTATAAGAAAAGGCTCATTTTCTACTTGCCAATATCTAACATTGGGATTATTTTTATAACGATTAACTGTTTGTGTAATATAATTTAAGACCGCCGTCTCGCGACCAGCCTGATCATTTTTATTGACCCAAGTTGGAATATGACATTCTGGCCAACGCGGCACTCTTTGTCCGACTACTAAAATCAAGTCAACATTTCTTTTAGTCGCTTCACTAACTTGCCAATCAAGATCAGTCCAGTCATAAGTATTAGCACTGGGTTCTAATTGATCCCAATAAGCAGGTAGTCGTAATTTTTTAACTTGTAAATCATCTAACATGTCCTCATAAACTTTTTTCCAATCTAGCCCTAAGTCAGTACTTTGTTTACTAGAAAAAGTAACACCATACTCTAATTCCTTAGCTTGGTAAATATGCGTAAAATTTAAAACAAACAAAATGGCAAAAATGCCAATAATTACAAAAACTAGGTATTTAGCTATAGTTAAAAGACGCATGATTTTTATTTGGAATTAATATCGGCTACTAATTTTATTAACTAAGTAAGTGGTAATGAAAAGAGTAATAGAGTAAGCGCAAATAATAATAATTAAACCAATGATCGCGTCGCGAATTCCCTTAACTGCGGTTTTTATTTTTTCTTCATCACCACCGGAAGTCATATATTTAAAACCAGCGACAATAAGAAGCACGACAAAAATGATACCCAAAAGTCCCAAAACAATTTTGACAATAGCCGCTACGATATTTTGGATACTTTTTGCAGGAGCGCCATTTTCACCATAAGCTTGCGTACCAATAGTACCAAGACCTCCTTGATTAGCTCTATCTAACCAATTAGCGGCACCAACTAAACTTGGCGTTAAGACAGAACTTAATAAAAAAACCGTGATTAATAATTTTTTAGCTCTGAACATAAAGGTATGTTATAATAGCTTATAAATAGACTATTTTAATTATATTATAAGGACGGCCTAAAGTCCATTTTTTTCTATGGCTCTGTCAGGAAAAGTTGCCTACAATACCGCCGCTCAAGTGGTTAGTAAAATCATTGGAACATTAGTCAGTTTGGCTGGTGTGGCTTTAATTACACGCTATCTTGGCAGCTATGGTTTTGGTTATTATACGACGGCTATCACTTTTGTGACCTTTTTTAGTATTGCCGGAGATCTAGGCTTAACTTTAGTGACAACTCAATTAATTAGTCATCCCGGAGCTGATCAACATAAATTATTAAGTAATCTCTTTACTTTTCGTCTTTTATCAGCTTTAGCCATTTTAATTTTAGCGCCAATTGTTGTTATTTTTTTGCCTTATGCTCCTTTAGTTAAAGAAGGCGTCACTATTGCCGCGGTGGCCTTCTTTTTTATACTTTTGAATCAGGTTTTTGTTAGTTTGTTTCAAAAAGAACTAAAAGCCGATCGTAGTGCCATCGCCGAAATAGTTAGTCGCTTTATTATGTTTTTTGGCATAGCAATGGCTGCTTGGTTTAATTGGGGATTATTTGGTATTTTATGGTCTATGGCCATAGCTAATTTTCTTAGCTTTGTTTTAAGTTATTATTTTTCTAGACCTTATGCCAAAATTCGTTTAGCTTTTAATTGGTTAATTTGGAAAGATATTCTTAAACGAGCGTGGCCTTTTGTTTTAACAATTGTTCTTAATCTAGTTTATTTAAGAGCGGATATTTTACTTTTATCATTATTAAAAAGTCCGGTCGAGGTTGGTTTGTACGGCGCCGCTTATAAAGTCATAGATGTTTTAGTTAGTGTTCCGTTTTTAATTGGCGGAACAGTTTTGCCAATTTTAACTCTGCGTTGGCAGGCTAAAGAATATGATAAATATCAGCGCGCTTGGCAAAAAATTTTTAATGCTACAGCACTATTAGTTTGGCCGGTAATTATTGGCGTTTTTGTTTTAGCTACGCCAATTATGACCTTAGTTGCTGGTCAAGATTTTATTTTAGCTGGCCCAATTTTAAAAATTTTAATTATTGCTGTGGGCGGAGTATTCTTTAGCGCTTTATTTACTTATACTATGATTAGTTTTGGCTATCAGCGTCGTTTAATTGGCGCTTATTTGTTTACGGCTTTAACGTCTTTAATTTTATATTTTGTTTTAATTCCTGGCTATTCTTATATTGGTGCGGCTTGGGTGACGGTTTATAGTGAAATAATTATGTGTTTCCTAGCTTGGTTCTTAGTGCGCCGCAATAGCAATTTAAAAGCTAAGATGAATATTTTTATGAAAGCTTTTTTTGCTTCAATCATTATGGGTTTAATAGTTTATTATTTGCCAGTTAATAAAGTTTCTCTTGGCGGTTTATCTTTTTCCGTTATTGTTGGCGTAATTTTATATGCTGTCGCTCTCTGGTCATTTAAAGCTATTGATAAACCTATGCTAAAAGAATTAGCTAGTTGGAAAAAATAATATGTTAAAACGTTTATTGATTATTACAACTTTACCTCAGCGACAACAATTATTAGGTGATTTGTTGCATTATTTTAAAACTACGCGACAACCCTTTTTTTTATTAGCTAAATCTAGACGCTTATTACAACGCGCGGCTTTTGAACATTGGTCTTTTGCCAAAAGTTCATTACTGATTGTTGGGCCATTTATTTTTACCATGTTATTGCCAATTACTTGGTTAGCTTTTGGCCTTACTTTTTTATTCCGTTTGTGGCGTTTAGAAGTTGACACGGTTTTACTTTTTTCTTGGCCAGAAAAAATTGCTTTTTCGCCAATTATTTATTTATTTAAAAAACGTTTAATTTGGGTAGAATATCCGGATAGTAATTTACCAGCCACTTCCAGAATAATTAATTTTTTCTATAAACGTTTTGGTAAGAAAGCAGAAATAATTGTTTTTGGCAATAAACCAGCGGAAAACTTACGGTCTTTAATTAATAATGAAAGAATCTCGGTAATTTTACCAGCGGCGCCGGCTAAACATTTAGAACAACATTCTATTTTTAAAACCTTAGCTGATAAAACGCCGCGTAGTCGTTTTGTTATTGGTTCGGTTTTATATGGTTTACCTAAAGATCAGGCCGAACGCTTACTTTCTGCTATGTCAATTGCTCAAGTAGTTTGTCCGTTAATTGAATTAGTTATTATTGGTAGCGGCAATAATCGTCAACAGATTCAGTGGTTAGCTCGTAAAATGGGTTTAGAGCGCCGCGTCTGGTTAGCTGGTCCGACAATTGATTTTTCGCGTTGGGTTAGCCATCTTGATGTTTATATTATGGCTAATAAAAAACCTAATTTAGAAGACGCGGCTTGGGCTATTAAAGCTATGTCCACTGGACTGCCGGTGTTGGCGCCACAAGTGGCTTGGTTAGAAGACATTATCAATACCAAGACCGGCGTTCGTCTCGATGTTACTAATCCTGAAGTTATTGCGCGCCAATTAATTTCTTTAGAACAAAGTCCGGACTTACGTCATAAACTAGGCCAAGAAGCTAAAACTTTAGCCAACAAACTTTCTTTTGAAAATTTTTCCGAGTCTTTTGTTAAATTATTATCATGAAAAAAATAATTGTTAAAGATAATATTCCTAATCGTTTAGATGTTTGGTTGGCCGCTAAACTTACTTTATCGCGCAGTCAAATACAAAAAATGATAAAAAATAAAGAAATTTTACTTAATGATAAAATAGTTTTAGCGCATCATGTTTTAAAACTTAATGATGTCTTAAAAATTACGCCAAAAAAAATTGTGACAGAAAAAAATAAAAAAATCAAACAAGCTTTAATTTTACCAAAAATTGAAATTATTAAAGAAACTGAAGACTATTTAGTTATTAATAAACCGGCCGGTTTATTAATGCACGGCGCTGATTACGAAACTAGATACTCCCTAGTTGATTGGCTAATTAAACATTATCCTAAAATCAGAAAAATCGGCGAAGACCCGTCTCGTCCCGGCATTGTTCATCGTTTGGATAAAGATGTCAGTGGCTTAGTAGTGGTCGCGAAAACTCAAGACTCTTTTGATGATTTAAAAAAACAATTTAAAAAACGTTTAGTCACTAAATGTTATGAAGCTTTAGTTTATGGTGCTGGTCTGCCCAATGAAGGGGAAATTAATTTTCGTTTAGAAAGATCAACTAAGGGTTATCGCATGGCCGCTAAGCCACAAAATCAAACTGGTAAAATTGCTATTACAGAATTTATGATAAAAAAACAATTTCATAACTATACTTTACTGGATGTTAAAATTAAAACTGGCCGTACGCATCAAATCAGAGCGCATTTAGCGGCTTATAATCATCCGGTAGTAGGCGATGATTTATACGGTTCTAGCAAAAATAAATTATTTAATAAAAAATTAGGTTTAAATAGAGTTTTTTTAGTCGCGACTAATTTGTCCTTTACTGATTTAGCTGGTCAGAAACAAAATTTTTCTATTAACCTACCGGCTGAATTAAAAAATGTTTTAAAAATTTTAAAATAATACCTTACCCCCAGCCCCTCTCCTCGCTAATAGCGAGGAGAGGGTGGCCAGAGGCCGGGTGAGGTGAATAAATTTATGATAATTTCTTTAGGTGGTATGCCTGGCTCAGGCAAAACAAGATTATCCCAAGACTTAGCTAAAGAACTTAATTGGACTTATTATGACATGGGCGGCGTCAGACGAAAAATGGCTTTAGACAAAGGCTTAACTTTAGCTGAATTAAATAAACAAGGCGAAACTGATCCTGAATCAGATTTAATTGTTGATAAGTATCAAAAAGAATTAGGTAAAACTAATGATAATTTTGTTATTACCAGCCGTCTTTCTTGGCATTTTATTCCGCAGTCTTTCAAGGTCTTTTTAGATGTGGAAGAAAATGAAGCGGCTAAACGTATTATGAATGATCCAGCGCATCATGCTAGTGGGGAAGATTTTTTTTCTTTAGAAGAAGCTAAGGATTTTTTAAAAAAACGTTGTGAGTCAGATAATCTTCGTTATCAAAAATATTTTAAAGTTGATGTTTATGACAGAAAAAATTATGATTTAGTTGTTGATACAACTAACTTAACTCCAGAAGAGACTTTTAATGTTGTTATGAAAGCAGTTAAGGAAAAGAGACCCTGATATTCATCGGGGTGAAAGTTAGAAAGACTTTCATTTTATGTTATAATAAACTATATTATTATACTTTTTAAAAAAATTTATGAATATTGCAATTAATGGTTTTGGTCGTATTGGCCGCGCGGCGTTCAAGGCTTTATTGGAAAAACCTGGCGTGCGCGTTGTCGCCATCAATGATTTAACTGACACGAAAACTTTGGCGCATTTATTAACTTATGACAGCTGTTATGGTATTTATAATAAGAAAGTAACAGCCACCAAAGAAGCTATTATTGTTGCTGGAAAAAAATACCCAGTTTTAGCAGAAAAAGATCCGACCCTTTTACCATGGAAGAAATTAGGCGTAGATATCGTAATAGAATCAACGGGACATTTTACTGATCCTAGGCAAGCGAGTGTTCATCTTAAAGCTGGGGCTAAAAAAGTTATTTTATCAGCTCCGGCCAAGGGAGATGGCGCTAAAACTTTTGTCTTAGGCGTTAATGAAGATAAAATTAAAAAAACTAACAATATTATTTCCATGGCTTCTTGTACCACTAATTGCTTAGCGCCAGTTACCGATATTATTAGAAAAACTTTTGGCATTGACAAAGCGATTATGACCACGATTCATTCTTATACAGCTGATCAGAATTTAGTTGACGGTCCGCATAAAGATTTGCGTCGGGCGCGCGCCGCTGCTCTAAGCATGATTCCTACGACGACCGGCGCCGCGATCTCCACTACAGAGACTATTCCTCAGCTTAAAAATAAATTTGATGGTTTGTCGGTTCGCGTGCCAACTCCAGTAGCTTCGTTATGTGATGCTGTTTATGTCTTAAAGAAAAAAGTAACTGTGGAACAAGTTAATAAAGCCCTTAAACAAGCTAGTCATAACAAACGTTATCAAGGCATTATTGAAACAACTGAAGAGCCAATAGTTTCTCATGATATTATTGGTAATCCAGCGAGTGCGATTATTGATTTGCCTTTAACTAAAGTGGTTGATGGAAATTTATTAAAAATTATTTCTTGGTATGATAATGAGTGGGGCTATTCTAATCGTTTAGCTGATCTATGTATTTA
>Ga0224524_1000028_pt1 | contig 58396 bp, 64 predicted proteins | sample CFST75metaG_FD_179895 | JGI IMG/M metagenome (GOLD analysis project Ga0224524, IMG submission 179895) | Peat soil microbial communities from Stordalen Mire, Sweden - C.F.S.T75 | ecosystem: Environmental > Terrestrial > Soil > Wetlands > Peat | place: Sweden: Norrbotten County, Stordalen Mire... | reverse complement strand
AACGTTTTATTTCCGAGAGATTTTTTCACTACAAGTCCTTTTTAATAAGGGCATTTATGTATTGGATCTTACCCTCTCCTTGTGGGAGAGGGTGTCTGGTTTGGTAGACCAGACCAGACGGGTGAGGTCGAATTTGCGGCCTCTATCCTCCGGCCCTTTACGCTTGCCTCACAACAAGCTCTTCCGACACTTTTTCCCTGAGCAGTCTTTCCACCACGGTTTTCTCGGTGACCGACGAATTTCCGCATCCCGCGCAATGGCCGATAAATTTAACAAAAACGTTGTTTCCTTCAATATCCACTAGTTCTACATCTCCGCCATCGGTATAGAGTAGCGGCCTGACCTCATCGGCAAGGACTTTTTTAATCTTGTCTATTTTTTCAATGGTCGTTAAATGAGAAGGGGTTTTGCCGGATCTCGCTTTTTCCTGCCCTGTTATTTGGAAAAGGATCTGTTCAATGGCCCCGATGCAACCGCCGCAGCCGCCTCCTGCTTTAGTGAAATTGGTGACCTCTTCAACGGTTGTCAGGTTATTAGCGCGAATGGCCGATTCTATTTCTAGGTCCGTGACGTTAAAACAGGTGCAAATAATGGCGCCTTCCTTTACGGCGGGACCGATTTGGGTCCCGCCGCTTTTATAATACCGGATGGCCGCTTCAAGCGCTTCCTGGCCCATGACCGAGCAATGCATCTTTGCAGGAGGCAGTCCGCCCAGTTCGTCGGCGATCTGCTTGTTGGTTATGCGCTCGGCTTCCTCGATGGTTTTGCCTTTGCACATTTCAGTAAGCACCGACGACGATGCGATGGCGCTTCCGCAACCGAACGTTTTAAAGCGGATGTCAATAATTTTCTTGTTTGCATCAAGTTTAAATGTTAACCGCAGCGCATCGCCGCATTTGAGATTGCCCACTTCGCCTACGCCGTCGGGATTTTCGATTTCTCCGACATTGCGCGGATTGAGATAATGGTCTCTTACTTTTTCAGTATAGTCCCACATAACCGGCTCCTTCTTAATAAAATTCCAAAAATCCTTGCCCTTTTCCATTCTCTGGTGGTTATTTCTGGTGGAAAAACTCCACGGATTCGCCTCCCGGGCCTTCGAAAAATGCGACCGTTGTGACTTTTCCAGCTAAATCCACATCCTTTGGTTCTAGGGTTATCGGTCGTCCGACAGCGCGCACATGCTCGACTGCCGTTCGGACATTATCTACCCATAGCGCAATATGCCGGTATGGGGCTTCCTGCAATGGCGGCGCTCCTTTTCCGGGAGTCGGTGCGAACAGCTCAAGGTGAGTTCCGTCTCCTATGTCCAGCAGATGGATCGGCTTTTCAATAGTCCCAAAGCTCGAAACAATTTTCATACCCAGCACATCGCGGTAGAATGCTATGGACGCTTGCAAATCCCGGGTAAGCAGTGAAACGTGGTGTGTTCCAAGTCCCGGAAGGGTTTTGTTATGCGATTGAGACATTGTCAAACCACCTTACTGCTTTTACTGTGCTTGTACATTGTTTTCTGCTTTGCGATAATATCGGGTTTTTTAACTGTTTCTTCCCACTGTTCTTTCGGGATTTCTTCAATTCCAATTGATATTGAATCTTCCGGCACATTGACTGCATCAATCACTGCCTGGGTGATTTTGTCGGCCAGTTTCTTTTTCTGCTCTTCGGTTCTGCCTGGATAAAGTTTTACAATAACGTGCGGCATTTTAAACTCCTTTGAAAATTTTGTACGGGCTTGAATAATTTAGTAATTATGTCGTTAAAAGGAACCCCCTCAATATTCTTACAATCCTTTTTCAAGCGCCGCAAGCCCGGCCGCGGGATTGTGCGCATTGACCCGGTCCTTGACGATCAAATAGGTGGTGGGCGCCTGGGAATATTTGATGAACAGCGCGTCGTGTCCCACGCATAGCCCGATAATCACATTGAGGTCGGTTTTTTCTTTCGCGAGTATATGCGCCTGGAGGAGCGGGTTGCAAATTGACTCGTGCGATTCTTTGCTTTTCGGGACATTGATGACGCTTTTATCTATGGCCCCCACTTTACACAGCACGCTATAGCTTTTGATGCCCTGCGAATCAAGGTATCTGATAAACGCCTTGGCTTCCTTAACAAGCCCGACACATGAGGCTATGCCGACTTTTTTTGCGCCAAGCCCCTTGGCGAATTCGGCTATTTCCTGGGCGCGGTTGAGTTTGCCGATGCCTTTTGCTGCAACTTCGGCGGATACTACGGCAATGGTTGCGGTTAGCGGGTCTTCTTTATAGGTACGGATGATTTCATCATATTCTTGGTCGGTAGTTGCTTCGGTCAGGCAAAAGGTCGGGTACGTCGAGTTGAGTTTCGAACAATTGAGCGTTGTGCATTGACCGCAATTTGACGGTTCATTTTCTAAAGGCATTTTATTTCTTTCTGCGTTGGGTTTTAACGTAAACTAATTGAAAATATTTTCGGCAAAACGTATTTAACCGACTGGATTAGTATAGTAATTACAATATAATTCCTGTTCACCTGCACGCAAGCGAAGAACACGAATGGCAAAGGACGCGAATTAAAAATTTAGCGACGTGGCCTTCTCTTCGAGCGATCTCTATATCGAATTAATTATATTAGTTTATAAATCGAAGTTTTCCAAATAAAGGCATGATGAAAATGAACTTAGCGCTCAAATACGGATGCAATCCTCATCAAAAAAACGCCCGGTTGATAATTGCCAAAGATCCGAGTCCGCTCGAAATTCTGAATGGCGCACCAAGCTACATCAACATTCTCGACAGCTTTTGCGCCTGGCAGCTTGTGCGAGAACTTGATGCGGCAACTTCAAAACCCGCGGCTGCATCATTTAAGCACGTAAGTCCGGCAGGCGTAGCCGTATTCGGAGCGTTGTCCGAAAACTTCATCCGGTCGCAATATCTTGAATCCCGCGAGTATTCTCCTGTTGCTAACGCCTACATTCGGGCCCGCGGCGGCGACCGGATGTGTTCTTACGGCGATGCGGCAGCGGTAAGCAGAACCGTTGATGCTAATTTGGCGGCAATTTTAAAAACGGAAGTGTGCGATTCCATTATTGCACCGGATTATGAACTCGAAGCGCTTCAAATCCTTAAAACGAAAAAGAAAGGCTCGTTTCTCATTTTCAAGATGGACCCAAACTATTGGCCGGGTTAAATTGAAAAACGGGAATTATTCGGTTTTACGCTTGAACAGGACAGGAATAATACCGCTATTTCAGAGGATTTATTCAAAAATATCGTTTCGGAAAATAAGAACCCCGGACTTGATATCGCCGATACGCTTGTGGTGGCGACGCTCACGCTCAAATACACACAGTCAAATTCAATATGCGTGGGATATCAAGGGCAGGCAATCGGCATTGGCGCAGGCCAGCAATCCAGAATCCATTGCACACGGATAGCGTGCAATAAGGCGGATAAATGGTTTTATCAACAGTATCCGAAAGTGCGAAGTCTTGATTTTAAGGAAAACCTGAAACGTTTTGACAAAACAAACCTGGTTGACCAATATCTTCTTTGGGATGAGCTTTCCGAAAAGGAATTGCAGGGGATGTTGAGCGGCTTCAAAACCAAACCGGAACCGTTGACATCTCAGGAAAAAGTCGATTGGTTGAAACAGTTCCAAGGCATTTGCCTTTCATCCGACGCGCTTATCCCTTTTCGCGATAATGTAGACAGGGCAAGCCGAAGCAATATTCAGGTGATTGCGCATACCGGCGGCGCATTGCGTGATGATGAGGTGACCCTAGCCGCCAATGAGTATGGAATGACTATGTACCATACGGGGCTTCGGCTATTTACGCATTAAAACCATTAGGAAAAACCAGCATTACAACGAAAGAATTCATTCATGAAAACTGCAACCATCATTTCCGTCGGTACCGAAATCATGCGCGGCAAAATCGACGATGCGAACTCCACGTTTATTTCCCGGTTTCTCAAAGAGCGGGGAATACAGGTCAAACTGCGCTTGAGCATTGAAGACGAAATCGATGATATCGTGGGCGCCATTCGCGTGGCGGAAAAAACCGACATTATCATCCTTACAGGCGGTTTAGGCCCTACGGCTGATGATCTGACCCGCGAAGCATTGGCAAAATATCTCGGGAAGAAGCTTGTCTTTCAGGAATCGCAGTGGAAAATCTTCCTTGAATATTTCAAACGGTTTAATAGGCCAGTCGCCGATTCCAACAAGCGGCAGATGGAGCTTATCGATGGCGGGGAGTTCATTCAGAACAAAAACGGTACGGCGCCGGGAATGTTCTGCAAGCAGGACAATCGTTTGTATGTGCTCTTGCCCGGCCCTCCTCGCGAAAATCAACCTATGGTGCGCAGCGACCTTCATGATCTTCTTGTAAAGAACGGCTTTGTCGAAGGCGAACTTTTCACCAAAGTCGTAAGGATTTACAATACCGGTGAAAGCGCGATTGCCGATTTGTTCCAGAATTTTAATGAAGACATTCAAGTCGGTTATTACTTTTCCGTAAACGGCTGGGTAGAGCTCCACTTTTCCAAATTCGTGCAAAACCAAAAGGATATTGATGCGGTGCTTCCTCTTTGCGAAAAAGGACTAAAAATTCTCGATGACAACGGTCTTTTTTACACGGCAGATGAAGACCTTTCGCTTCTTGTACTGAATGTGCTCCGCAAGAAAAATATGACGATATCATTTGCGGAATCCATTACCGGTGGCAATGTATCGGGCGAACTGGTGAAAAATCCGGATGCCTCGACAGTCTTTCTTGGCGGAATTGTGTCCTATTCGAATGCAGTAAAACGGGACGTCCTTGGAGTAAGCGAAGAAACGCTCAAGACTGTTGGGGCCGTATCGGAACCAATAGTCAGGGAAATGGCTTACGGACTTAAAAAACAAACTGGGGCCGACATCTGCATCGCACTTTCCGGTATTGCGGGCCCCGGCGGAGGTTCGTCAGAAAAACCTGTTGGGCTTGTGTACATAGCGTTTTTGTTTGAAGAAGAATGTCGAGTTAAAAGGGAAATTTTCGGTGGTAATCGGCGTCAGATAATCAACCGCTGCGTTAATTTTGTATTTACGGAAATTTTAAAATATTATCGCTAAAATCCGGAGTCAAGAATCAGAAACAGGCTATATAGGTTAGACAAGGATTTTTCCTATGCTAAAAGTACAGTAAATTACATTATTAATATGAAAAAAGTAAAAATATAAACAATTTTCATATGAATATTGGAATAATATTTGCTTTAATTGTATATTTAAAGTATGCAACGCAACATATATCAAAACCTACTCTTATGGAAAAAAAGCAAGCCACGTAAGCCACTAATTTTGAGAGGCGCCCGGCAAACAGGAAAAACGTTTGTTCTTCGTGAATTTGGGCGAAGTGAATTTAAAACAGTTCATTATTGCAATTTCCAACAAGAAAAAAGATTTCATCAATGTTTTTCAGGTGATTTGAATCCTGCCACCATACTTCAGCTTCTGGAATTTTCTCTTGATACAACTATCAACAGAGAAACCGAGCTGCTATTTTTTGATGAAATACAGGATTGCCCGGCAGCGCTAACAAGTTTGAAATATTTCTACGAGCAATTGCCGCAAATGGCTATTTGTTGTGCCGGATCACTTTTGGGAGTTGTTCATTCCAAAGAACCGTTTCCGGTAGGTGCGGCAACCTTTATCGATCTTTATCCATTTTCATTTGAAGAATATTTGCTTGCAGTAGACCCTAAAAGCTGTAAATTTATTCGTGGTTTGACCATTCAAAGTAAAATACCCGACCTGATTCATGATCACCTCATGGGGCACCTCAAAGATTATTTCGTAGTTGGCGGGATGCCTGAAGTTGTTGATCGTTTTATAAACAGCAACAAAGGCCGATTTGAAGGATTCTCCCTTGTCCGACAAGTACAAAGCGATTTAGTATCCGCGTATATAGGTGATTTTGCAAAATATGCCGAATCTGTGCAAACGCAGGAGATCGTCGCTGTTTTTGAGTCCATTCCGGCGCAATTGGCAAAGGAGAGCAAGAAATTTAAACCCTCCGAGGTTATTACCGGGGCACGGTTTGGAAAACTGCGAAGCGCTATTGATTGGCTTACGAGCGCGGGGATTGCCCACAAAGTGTTTATCGCAAATGCTGGAGAACTTCCCTTTTCGGCGTTCACCAAGGAAAACCTGTTTAAACTCTATATGGCTGATATCGGCCTTCTTGGCTCGCTCGCTAAGCTTTCTGCGCAGGCATTGCTTTTACCGAGTGACTTTTTCGCAACGTTTAAGGGCGCGTTTTGCGAAAACTTCGTCGCCCAGGAATTCATTGCTGCGGGAACCGCACCGCTCTATTCCTGGAACAGCAACACTGCGGAGGTCGAATTCATGCGTGAAATTGACGGTATGGTAATTCCCATTGAAGTCAAGTCCGGACTTTCGGGAAAATTAAAGAGTCTTAAAGTGTTTGCCGACCGGTATAAAAGCGAATACCGTGTCCGCTTCAGTGCACACAATCTGGAGATAAATGAGCAGGCGCATTTTCATTCTTACCCGCTCTACCTCGCGGGAAAGTTTCCGCTCCCAATAAATTAACACATAGTGTTGTCAATTGGAACAGCATTCGGCGTAACCGTATCAAAAGCGGTCATACGCAATGATTTCGCCAACGCTTTTGCGCGGTTTGGCGTCCGGCTGCTCTGCGGGATAGCCAAGCGGCGTCAGCGCGATAACGCGGACATGCTGGGGAATGCCGAGGATTTCCTTGACTTGCGGTTCGCTGAAGGCTCCGAGCCAAACCGTTCCCAGGCCAAGTTCCTGCGCTTGCAAAACGACAAACGAAAGGGCAATGGAGGTGTCGACGGTTCCGGCGAGCTGGCCGCACGACATGACGTACTCGGCTTCGGTGGCAAGCGCGGCAATAAGCACCGGCGCTTCAACAATGAATTCCCGGTTCCCGGATGCAGCGGCGATTTTCTTCCTGGTTTCAAGATCTTTGACTACGATAAATTTCCATTCCTGCCGATTACGCGCCGACGGCGCAAGCCTGGCCGCTTCCAGAACCAGTTTTAGCTTTTCATCTTCTATTGGTTTGTTCTGATAGGCGCGCACGCTACGGCGTGAAGTGATTGCGGATTGTACGCTCATGATGTGCTCCTTTTAATTAATATCAAATTTCATTAACTTATAAATATAATTAATCCGATAGAATTAATTAATAATAAAAAAGTCGTTACAAATAAACAAGATAAAAATATTTTTAAAACATTCTTGACTATTCCTGTCAAATTACTGTATTTTATTTTTGAATTAATTAAGATTGTCTTTATCAAGGAGCAAACTATGGGGTCGTTTATCGAAAGACCGCGCTACTCATGCGCGGTGGCGGGGGCGCTTGCGGCGGTAAATGCGATCAAAGGTGCGGTGCCTATACTGCATGCATCGCAGGGATGTGGAGGCACCACAACAGCGGCCATTAATGGTCCGTCGGGATTTCTCGGGAGTGGCTATTGCGGAGGAAGTTCGGTCCCATCGAGCGGGATCAACGAAAAACAAATTGTTTTCGGCGGAGCAACCAGGCTTGAAGAACAGATTAAAAGCACCGCGGAAATCATCGATGCGGACCTTTTTGTGGTCATCAGCGGCTGCACTGCGGAGCTCATCGGCGACGACATTAAATCGGTTGTCAATGATTACAACGAAAACCCGCTGGGCGGCCCCAAACTCATTTACACGAACGGTGCGGGCTTCAAAGGCGATACGTTTTACGGTTATGATGCGCTTTTGCAAACCCTCATCACCGATTATGTCGAGCCAACGTCCGAAAAAAAACGAGGGTATGTCAATCTGTGGGGAATTCCGCCCGCGCTGGATGTTTTTTGGGAAGGCAATATAATAGAAATCCGCAGGATCTTAACGGCGCTGGGGCTGAAGGTCAATTCTTTTTTCACCATCAACGATTCGCTTGCGGGCATACGCGCGGCGGCCCAGGCGGAGCTAAACATCGTGGCGTCTCCGGTAAACGGCATCGGCGCGGCGGAGCTTTTCAAGGAAGTCCATGGGGTCGATTACATTTCCACCGACCTTCCCATCGGCGCAAAGGCCACCGAGTCGTTTGTGTTGACCATAGCGGAGCGGCTCGGACTCGACAAAAAAGCCGTTGGAAAATTCATTGAAAAAGAGAATGAAAAATTCTACCACTTTTTCAATAGAATAGGCGACGCCTACTGCGATATCGACCTTCAGCGCTATACCGTCATTATCGGCGACGCTACTTATGCCTCGGCCCTTACACGCTTCGTGACGCATGAACTCGGATGGATTCCCGGTCTGGTGGTCATCACCGACCAGGTGTTCGACGAGCAAAAACCCGCGATCGTCGACCGTTTCGTCGATACGCTGGAAAAACCCGATGAAACCGTGGTTTTCGAAACCGATTCGAGCCTGGTTTCCGAACATCTTTCAAGACGCTGGCCGCAAAACGACGGCGGCAAATACTATGAGCCGTTTAGCCCCGCGTTCGTGCTGGGAAGCCGCCTCGACCGGGACTTCGCCGACAGCATTAAGGCCGCGCATTTGTCGGTTACCTATCCCGTGTCGAACCGGCCCATTTTGGACAGGGAATACGCGGGATATCGCGGCGGGCTTCGGCTCATTGAAGACATTTACGCCGGACTACTTAACAATAGATAATAAACAATTTTTCTTTGTGCATGTGCACGATAAGGAGCCAGTATGAATTACCTTGATCTTAAAGTGCCGCCGGTGCGCGATGAACGCTTGAAGCCCTGCTGCGCTTATGGAGGAACGTTCGGCGATTTGATTGAAGGCCAGAAGCAAGGCTGCCTGACCAGTAACGGCAGGGCATTCGCCCAGGCAACCGGATGTCAACTTTCACTTGCAATGGGCATGGCGGGGTCCATTCCGGAAACGCTTGCCATCTTCCACGGGCCGATCGGATGCGGATCTTCAAACCTCGGGTTTGCCGGCCTGGTAAAAGAATTCCAGTTGCAGCGCGGTAATACCGATTCCATCGGCCGGGCTTGGTTCTCGACAAACCTCAGCGAATCGGAAGTGGTCAATGGCGGGGAGCAAAAACTCGCCGATACCATTATCGAAGCTGACCGCCGTTTTAGGCCGTATGCCATTTTCGTGGCAAAAACGTGCATCCCGGCAATTATCGGCGACGATATTGACCTGGTCGTCAGCAAAGTCCAGGGACGCGTCAATGCAAAGCTGATTCCGCTGCACTGCGAAGGGTTTCGTTCCCGTTTTCCGGCCACGGCATACGATATTGTTTATCATGGCATTTTACGGAATTTAATGGAAGAAGACAATAAGCTGCCGGACCCGCTCCTGGAAGATAAAACGGCGCGGTTTGTTTATGAAGAAAAAGCGAAGCGCACAGTCAATCTGCTTAACGTGGGATCCATGGGGAGAGTGGATGAGCTGGAGTTGATACGGATTTTAAAAGCGCTTGATCTTGAGGCGAATATTCTTCCTTGCTTTACTCCGCCGGATAAATTCGTGCGGGCAAAAGATGCGGCGCTATCGGTCAGCATTTGTTCCACGCATGATGATTATTTTGTTGAACACCTTAAAGAGCTCTATGGGATCCCTTTTGTTCTTAATACAATTCCTATTGGGACCGATAACACGCGCCGATGGCTTTTGGAAATTGCCGATTTCTTTAAAATCAGGGACAAAGCAGAGCGAATTATTGCCATCGAAGAAGCTGAGGTTGCAAAAGCCCTGGAGCCTTACAAAAAAATATTCAAAGGGAAACGCGCTTTTGTAAGTACCGGGGAAATCAGGGCGGGCGCACAGGCGGAAATGCTTGAGCGAGACCTGGGAATGGAGGTCGTGGGCATTCGTTCGCACCATTACGATGAGTTCGGGGAATATGTTTTCCAGTATTTCAAGGACCGTAAGGACGTGGCGGCCAATATCGCCGCGAGCCAGCCCTATGAACAGGTGAATTTGTTGGCGAGACTTAAACCCGATATTTTCCTCGGGCACGTTGGAAGCAATGTTTGGGCGGGAAAGCAGGGCATTCCGGTGCTTCCGATTTTTGGGCCCGTTCAAAGCTACATGGGGTATAAAGGCGTTTTTGAAGTCGCCTACCGGCTCAAGCGTTTGCTTAAGAACCCTTCTTTTTTTACGACATTTGGAAAAAATTCGAAACTGCCGTATAAAAAATCATGGTTCGACAAAGACCCATATACGTATATCAAGCAAACGCAAACCGAAGACGCGGCATAAGTTCTGAGCTTGGTGATTTATGCACCCAATGAATCGGCACACCGCGTCATTACGTTAGCGCGTCATTATATCCTTGAACCGGTTTCAAAAATTACGAGGCTCACGGTCGTCGGCGTGTCGCTTCAGTATTCAATCGATGCATTTTCATGGATCAGAATAAGCGACGGTTTTGCCAAAACCCTCGCAGATATTTACGATGCAACTATCTACGGAAAATCAAAAGCCAAGAACACCGGCAACATTTGAGGCTTTGATGGTATTTTCGCACACACCGTCATAATGATTAAAAAGGGATTCACGATGATTGACGAAGAAGCAAAGAAAATATTCGAAAGCGTTCGGATGGTTTCGGTTTCAAATCTTGCGTTGCGGTTGGGCGTTGACCGCGACGTTGTTGTGTCACGATTGCCGGATTGGGAGTCGGAAGGATTGGTCCGTATTGCCAAAGCAAGCGGCTGCGGCTCATGCGCGGGTTGCGCGTCCGGCTGCGCAGAGAACGAAACCGAGCCAAGCGATGAGAAAATGCTTATTTCGCAGGTCAAAGAATTGTCTTCCAAGACATAATAATTACCGTTGTAAACACTTGAAATCATTCATTTTCCTATTGAACCGTCATCACAATATATTTTTAATCAAGACAATGCTAAAATAACGGAATTTACATGACACCCAAAAAGTTTTTTGATTGGCAAACTGATGGCGGGGCCGATGATGTAATGCGCCTTGTCGATTGTCTGGAACGGGCGAGTATTTCCTGGTGTGCAATAGGCGGAATTGCGGTCAATCATTGGGCCGAAGAACCAATGGTGACTCAGGACGTTGATTTAGTTGTAGCTACGGAATCGATTGAGACCGCCATAGAGGCGCTTGAAGAAGCAGGTTTTAAATCCGAACGATTTGATTGGTTAATCAATTTTACTGGGCGCTCCAAGGTCAGCGTGCAATTGAGCACGGAGACTTTTTACCGTGAATTCCCCGGCAAATCAGTGCCGGCTGATATTCACGGCATTCTTATGCGTGTGGCCTCTTTAGAAGACACGTTGCAAGGGAAGATAAAAGCCTGGCGTGATCCTCAAAGACGGCAAAGCAAAAAGATCAAAGACCTTGCCGATATTGCAAGGTTGGTAGAGGGTCATACTCATTTATGGGATTTGCTTGATTCGGACCTCAAAGAAATCATTCGCAAACCATAACATCAATCCATCAAATACAGTAATCCAGAACATTCTGGAAGGCAATGGCGCTATGGATTGAGCGGATCCACTGCGAAAAAAATTCGTCACGCGAGCATTTCCACCGATTGAGCGGATTGGTCAGATCGAGGTTTGCAGGCAGGCAGACATCGCGCCTTCCGGCTTTTAGGTCTCTATGGTATTCGTCAAGCAATCGTTGGACATCATATTCCGGATGCCCAAGATGCGCAAGGAACCGGTGGTCGCTGCTTTCAAAAATGGTATACCCCGCCTCTTTCGAATGCGCCAACAGGTTTATTTTACCTTTTGACGCCTCCTGTTCCATGATACGATCGGCAATGGCGGAATGCCTGCTCTGCGGACACCAGAAAATGTCATCCATATCGCCGGTTATAGGGTGTTGCAGATTTAAATTCCTGGTCTCGAAAACGCCGAAGAGCTTCGACGGAAGCAATATTTTTTCTATTCCCAGGATTTTTGCAAGCGCCAGCCCGCCCCAACAGATGCCGAGCGTCGAAGGTATTTGCAATTTCGCATAAAATAAAATTTCCGTGATTTCTTTCCAATAGGAAACATCCTCGAAGGGTATCTCCTCCACCGGGGCGCCGGTTACAACCAGTCCGTCCAGCGGGGCGTTTTTAACCGCTTCCTCAAATGAGATATACAGCTTTTCCAAATGCGCGGAGTCGGAACTCCCGTATTTATGGGTTTTAAGCCTGATCCAAATGGGTTCTATCTGCAAAATAGAACGACCGAGGGGATAGAGCAGGCTCAATTCATACGTTTCGGCTTTCGGCATGATATTCAGTATGCCGATACGTAAAGGACGGATGTCTTCCTTAAGCGCCTGGCCCTGATCTATGCATAAAACCCGGCGGGATTCAAGCGTCTTACGTAAATGATATTCCTTGGGTATGATGATAGCCATGGACTTAATCCTTTTTGTAAACGCACCTGAATCCGTCATACATCATCCGATAATGGGGCATGCTCCTGTCGCGGTACGTCGCCGTAATATGGTCGGGATTGCTTTCAGCCGATCCGCCCCGTAAAACGCGATAGTACCCGGTATCGGGGCCGACCGGGTTTGTGGTTTCATTGGGTTTTCGCCCTACGATATAGTGCGGTGAATACCAATCGTTGCACCATTCCCAAACATTGCCGGTCATGTCGTAGAGGCCGAATTTGTTGGGTTTGTACGATTTGACGTCGGCCGTATAAGCGTTGCCGTCGTGACAATTCGTTTTTAAGGGATAGCGGTTGTCCCACACTGTCTCAAAAACCTTTGCGCCGTCGATGTCGGCGATATTGGCGCATTCGCACGCTTTATCAAGATCGTCGCCCCAAACGTATTTCGTCGTGGTATGCGCGCGGGCGGCATATTCCCACTGCGCCTCGGTGGGCAAAGCGCCTTTTTTCCATTCACAATATTTTTTCGCTTCATACCAATTGATGCACACTACGGGCTTGTCGGCGTCCTTGAATACCGTTGGCGCAACGCCTTCCCACCAACCCGTCGGCGTCATAACGTTACACGTATTATCGTCGTAATGCGCCGGGGCGCAAACGCCGGCTTTTACACACTGCTCGAACTGCGCATTGGTGACCTCGTGGGCGTCAATTTTGAAGGTGTCCAGTGTAATGGCATGCTGCGGCCGCTCGTCGGGTTCACCGCTATTGTTTCCCATGAGAAATTGTCCGCCGGGAATAGTGACGATTTCCGGCGCGGCGGAGGATTTTTTGTGAGGTTTCGCGGCCAAATGCGTTTGAGCGGTTGCGCTTGTCAACAGAATGCATGCGATTGCTAAGAAAACGGAACTAAACCGAATAGATACCATTACAATTCTCCGAATCAAAGGTGAAAAGTGTTGTAGAGGGGGGGAAATTCAATGTTCATCTTCTCCTTGCCGGAAAGTCGCGCTCATTTGACAAACGGCGACAATGCACGCAATTTGTCGATAATGGAAGGCAAAACGGAGAGGACCTTATTTATTTCCGCCTCCGTCGTATACCTGCTTAAGCTGAAACGCGTTGCGCTATGCGCTCGGGTATACTGGACACCCATCGCGCGGAGCACATGCGACGGTTCAAGGGAGCCGGTCGTGCATGCCGAGCCTGATGAGGCGCAAATGCCGTGTTCATTTAAAAGCAATAAAATGCCCTCCCCTTCAATGAATTCAAAGCTGATATTGGTCGTATTGGGCAAACGATGCACTGGGTCTCCATTGAGCAGCGCACCCTTGCAGGTTGCAAATATGCCTTGTTCAAGTTTGTCGCGGAGCGTCCGAATTTTCTCATTTTCTTCCACCATTGTCTTCCTGGCTATTTCGCACGCTTTCCCAAGACCCACGATATACGGGACATTTTCGGTCCCTGCCCGAACGCCCCCTTCCTGATGTCCGCCAAGGATCAAAGGCTCGATGTCCGTGGTGTCCCGGATAAAGATCGCCCCGATCCCTTTTGGCGCATGCAACTTATGACCCGACAACGCAAGAACGTCGACGGGCGTTTTACTAAGATCGATGGGGACTTTCCCGACCGCTTGAACCGCGTCGGTATGCATGAGCGCGCCGCGTGATTTTACCCTATCGGTTATTTCTTCGATGGGAAAAACAACGCCCGTCTCATTGTTGGCCCACATGATGGATACCAGGGAATAGTCATCCAAATCCCGCGTATCAAATTCGCTTATGTCTAGTAGCCCGTTGGAATCAACCCTATGTTCGAACAGTCTCGCCCCTTTGGACCGCAGGTATTTACCGGTATTGAGCACCGCATGATGTTCCACCGTGGAGGTGTGGATTTTGGAATATTTCCCGTGTCGCCTGAAAAATCCCTGCAGCGCTATGTTGTCGCTTTCTGAACCGCACCCTGTAAAGTATATCTGCGACGGTTTCGCGTGGAGCAGATCGGCGACCTGCTCCCGCGCCATGTCCACGTTTTTCCGTACGAGTCCGCCAAACGTGTGCATGCTCGACGGATTGCCATAGCGCTCCCCGAAGAAAGGCGCCATCGCCTCGATGACTTCGGGAGCGACCTTGGTGGAGGCGTTATTGTCAAGGTAAATCGTTTTTTGTTCCATGATTATGCCGCGAGCAGTTTTGCAGCCGTATCCGCGACTAAACCGGTTATTGCTTTGTTTTGTTTGACATCGCTTTGCGGGCCGACGCCTATCGCCCGAATGGGATAAATTTCCTTAAACCCCACCCGTGAAAACGTTCCAGAATATCGGGAAATAATGTCGGCGTAGAGTTTTTCATCCGGATTGCCTTGCGAAAGCACGAACACGAATTTTTTTCCAGCCGCAACCCGTCCCGGATTGGGATTGGTCCTAAAATCCGGTTTGTATAGAGAATACGCCCTGTCGATAAAACCTTTCGCCTGGGCGGTCACTTCGCCGATATACACCGGTGAGGTTAGGATGACGATATCGGACGTTTTAATGTCCTCGAATATGCTCTGTAAGTCGTCTTGTACAACACAAGCCTCCGCCGTTGTTTTGCAGGCCATACAAGCCTGACAACCGCGATAATCAAGCTTGTTGAGTTCAAATGTTTTGACCGTCGGTTTCGCCGTTTGTAACGCGTCGATCAGTAAATTGACTATGGTTGCGGTATTTCCTTTAGTTCTAGGACTTCCAAGGATGCTGGTGATTTTCATGATACTATATTCCTTTTCTGTTGTCAGGTGAAGGTGTATGATAGATGATCCGGCGTTATCGGGTTAATTTATTCCTATTATGAATTTTAACGGATTTTCCACCGAATGGGCCGTTGAAAATATACATGCATAACCACGCGGTTTACAGTTTTGGCATAACAAAATTGCCTGGATGCTTCCAGGTAATTCGTCAATGCATGGATCATAGAGTATGAACCCGCATCCTAAATTTTTAAGTATGGTTTTTTGTTGGTTCATTTGGTTATGCCTTCGTTACAACCTCGGGTTCATGCGCCTGAATTGGAATATTGTTACCCGGAGCGGATCTTCTTGTTCCGGATGCATGCGGGTTACGGCTGTCGGGAAAAAGAAAATCCAGGAATTTTTCAACCACGATATCGCCTTCGGGCGGGGAAATCGCAAGGTCGGGACTCAGCTCGATGATATGGTGGTGGCCCGATTCGTCAACCAATATGTCCACGCCCAGCACGGGAATTTTAAAGAGGCGCGCGATGGATTCCCCGAGCGCAACAATATCGGCCCCCACGCGGTCACCGATAATGTCGACGGTCCCGCCGGTGTGGTAATTCGACGTTCGGCGGACCTGGATTTTTTGACCGCTTGCGGGTATCGATTCGTAGGTAAAACCAAGAGATTTAACGGCCCGAAGCGTTTCCTTGTCGATCGGAACGATATTGCTCGGATCGGTTTTTCCGGCGCGCGCATTCTTTCTTTTGATGAGTTTTTTTATGGTGTTCAATCCATCGCCGGTGATGTGCGCAGGCGTGCGCTCAATGGCGGTGACAAATTGATAATCCACGTAAATAAGCCGCCAATCCACGCCATGCACGCATTCCTCAAGCAAAATTTCATCGCTATAACGTTTTGCAAAGGCCAAGGCGCCTGTAAGTTCCGACCTGCTCGAAACATGCGTCGACACTCCCCTACCGCCCCACTGCGAAACCGGCTTAACCACGATCTGTTCCTGCTGTTCTAAAAATGAAAGCGCTTGCTTAAAATCAACGTACCCTTGTTGCGCCGACACATGAAACCCGTGATCATGCAAAAACCTGTTTGCGGCGCCCTTATCCTGCGCTAAATGGAATGTGGCCGCGCCGGTATGATCGGTAAGTCCGTTATAGCACCGGACGGACTTGCCGCCGAAGCTCAGCTCGAAAATAGGCAATACCGGATCATGAACAATAATGCGTATCCCGCGTCTTTGCGCGGCTTTCGTTATGGTGGTTGTATAGACGGAATTCATAAGCGTCCTTTTTACGGTATTAAACCGCCGCGCGAACCTGAGTGTTTTTTTCACTGAGCAGTCCGCATGCATCCGCCCTGCACCGCGAGCAGTGCGCCATTTGCGGCAAGCACTTCCCCGCCTGTTCACGAATTTTGTGGATCAGACTCGGAGCAGGCTGTTCTAAAACGCCGAACGGAGTTCCCGCAACCGGCATGAGCGGAATACAGTTTTGAATATCCGCTCCCCAGGCGGCGACTTGTTTTGAAACTTCTTGGATGTGGTTGTCGTTTACACCGGGAATAATGATCGTATTTACTTTTGCTATAATCCCGTGTTCCACCAAGGCTTTGATCGCTTCGATTTGCCGCGCGATAAGAATTTTGGCCGCTTCAATTCCGGTGAAATATCGATCGCCTAACCGAACCCAGGTGTAAATATTCTTGACAATATCCGGATTAATGCCGTTCATGGTCACGGTCACATGACTTACGTTAAGCTCAGCCAACCTCTCTATATTTTCGGAGAGACAAAGTCCATTGGTTGCAATACACAAAAGCATGTTCGGATATTTGTCATGCACGAGCTTAAGCGTCGCAAGCGTCGCCTCGGTATTGGCGAACGGGTCTCCGGGCCCGGCGATACCCACGACCGAGATGTCGCTACGCTGCGAAACCACCTGGTCCAAATGGACCATGGCTTGCGCGGGGGTCATGACCGACGCGGTAACGCCCGGCCTGCTTTCGTTGACGCATGAGTATTTGCGATCGCAGAATTTACACTGGACGTTACACGCCGGAGCGACCGGAAGGTGGATGCGGCCGAATTGCAAACGCGCTTCCGCGTTAAAACAGGGGTGTTTGGATAAGTCGGCCATATATTTTTTCCTTTAAATTGCCATCGCCTGGCCCCGCACTTCGCTATTGGCAAGCGCCAAAAGGTGCGTGGCCCATTTGTCGGCCCATAAACGAAGTTCGTTTTGCTCAAGCGGCTGAGGCACTATCGATACTTCATGTTCCGCAATGGATTTAGCTAGGCGTTTGTAAACATGGGCCTGATCGGAATCCGGCGACGCCTCAATGGTGGTTTTTCCCTGGAGCTCGGCCTGGGTAACCGTCACCGATCGAGGAACGTATTCCACCACGCGCGTATGCGTTTGCGCGACGAAATCATCGACAATTTCCTTGGCATAGGGCGCGTTGATCGAATTGGCGATGAGTCCGCCCAAAAGCGCGCCTTTGCTGTTGGAATATTTTTTAATGCCTTTGAACAAGTTATTTGCCGCATAAATCGCCATGAAATCCGCCGACGAAACCGTGAATACGTGTTCGGCGATTCCTTCACGGATAGGAACGGCGAACCCGCCGCACACCACGTCGCCGAGCACGTCGAAGATGACGAAGTCAAGGTCTAGTTCTTCAAATACCTTGCCCTTTTTAAAAAGCTCGACCGCAGTAATGATTCCGCGTCCTGCGCATCCCACGCCAGGGGCCGGTCCGCCGGCTTCAACGCAGTAGACCCCGGCAAAACCCTCGTAAACCACCTCATGGGGCTTGACCACGTTTTTTTCACGGAGCGTATCGAGAACGGTAGGGATATACTTGCCGTCTCGGAGCGTATTGGTAGAGTCGCTTTTCGGGTCGCAGCCGAATTGCATGACTTTGTAGCCCGCAACCGCAAGGGCCGCGCTGATATTCGACGTGGTGGTTGATTTGCCGATCCCGCCTTTTCCGTAAATCGCGATTTGTTTGATTTTCTTGGCCATAATGGTTATTTCCGTTCCTGTCTTCTGAGAAGTTTAGTAAGTTTACCTGATGCAATTAAGGCGCGCAGGGCGTTTTCCACGGTGTCGTCGAATTGCGCCGCGCGGATCCCATGGTCAACCAGGTAGCCGACCGCGCCGCTACCGATCCGGTTCGCCACGACAAATTGACAATCAGATATAAACACGGCGACTTTGGCAAATGCATGTCCGGCGCTTTCCCCCGGTGTTTGACTGTGACAACCGCATGAGGCCTCCGTATTGGCGCGCCGCTGCGCAAATTTCCACGCGCCTTCCTTAATATCGTAAATGTCGAAAAACGGCGACTGGGAAAAATGGCTGTCGACCCGCTCTCCGGTTGACGTTGCCACCGCAACGCGAACATTGGGGAGCGGCACGGGCGCATTATGCGTTACTGCACTCATAGCGCGGCCCCCGCGGTTTGTGCCTCGGGTTTGCCTTGTTTAATGAACGTAAACGGGTTTTGTTTGTACCAGGAGTCTTTGTACGGGTGACGCGACGTGGTTTTCAGGTTGGTATAGAACGCCGGATTGGTCACCAGTCTGTCCAAACGCGCGGCAAGTTCAAAGGTCCCTTTGTAACCCATGTAGCTATTGAGCGGCCCGAAAATAGGGAGCACCGGCAAACCTGATTTTGCGGCCCAAACATTACCGCCAAGATGACCGAGATAAACGTCGGGATTAAGCCGGTTGAGCAAATTGACCTGTTCAAAGGGCTGCGAGCTGGCCACATTGACCTGCAATTCGTCTTTTCTCGGGAAGGAATCGAACAAAACGTCGCCGAACTTATCGTAGTGATATGCCCGAACGCCAAGGACCTTCATGCCCAAATCATTTTCAAGAAGAATTGCCGTTGACCCTGCGCGAATTTCCCCGGCGCAGACGAAGGCGGTTTTTCCCTGGAGCTTCGCCCTGATGGGGGCAAGCGCGGCCTTGACCGTGGCCTCCTCGATTTCGATGAGCTTTAACGCCTGCTCGCGGATATTGAAAAAATCAGCGATGTCCAAAAGCCATTTACGGGTGTTATCCAGCCCGATGGGGATTGTGTTGAGAATGTAAGGCACGCCATAGAGCTCCTTGAGGTGCTCCACGAAATAATCGTCGTGCGTTGCGCAAATGCTTATGGAAACCGCCGCGTCTTTGGCGCGTACGAACCTGTCGGGCGGCGAAAAACAGGGCAAAATGTTGACCTCAAGGCCAAGGGCCTTTAGAAGCCGAACGAGCTCCACTTCGTCAACGCGGCTCATTGAGGCCACGTTGAGCAAATTGACCGTGCGTTTCTTGCGCGCTTCGTATTCGAGCTTTTTTGTTTCGTTTTCGAGCACGGGCTCCCGGTTTTCGTTGTCGTCGGTCATTAAATACCGAAGGATCGCGTGGTACACGACGTCGTAGGCGGTGGCGATGATTTTTGTTTTGAATCCCGCGCAGTGCAAGGGCAAAAGTTTTGCTGAAACCTGGCCTTTAAGCCGCTGGGCCACACCGTCGATGTCGTCGCCGATGACCGCAGGAACGCAGGTGGCGGTAAGGAATATGGCCTGCGGCCTGAAACGGCGGTCGACTTCGCGAATCGTGGCTTCAAGTTTTGCCTCGCCGCCGGACACCACTTCCGACTCCGACAGGTTGGTGGAAAACCAAACCTGACCGATGGAATCGGTGTTGCCGCGCGCGAGCTGGTTTTGCTTGCTTAAGCCCGGGCTTGCCAGTAAGCAACTCCCGCAGCCTACCGGCCCGTGAAAAATAACCACGGATTCGGGAATGGTCCCGGCAATGGCAAGCGATAACATCATCTGGCAACCCGATGATTGCGCAAAAGTGCGGCTGTTGCCGCCAAGGCAGCCTTGTTTTGATCCTTCCAGTAAATCGTTGACCGTGCCGCCGAATGCGCTGCAAGCGCCAAGGCGCTCATCGCGTGTAGGGGGTGCGTTTCTGTCAAGGTAACTCATGGTAGTGTCCTTTTCTATCGGCCCGATAAAATTGATGTGTAAATGTCTTCAACAAGGTGCAGGCCGCCGTGGTATCCGGCATAGCCTCTGTTTAAAACCACTCTGTTTGAAACAGGATACGACACCGACAAATGCCCTGCGCCGATGCTGTCGGCAAAATCCTTGTCGAGCCGTGAACCGAGTACGAACGCCGGGCTAAAGGCCCGATAAAACCTGCTTCCGTCGGGCCGGGGCCAGCGCTGAAACAATAAATCGGAAATAAGGCTTGTATCGGTTTCAAACACGACGGTTTGTTCCGGCGTATCCAAAACACCCTTGAACCGGTCTGAAATATCGAGTTTTTGTTCTTCGGAAGCCTGGTCGGTTATGGCAACCAAGTAGGGAATCCAGCCTAATTCGTTCTTGACAAAACTAGTAAGGGCCTGCGCGTAATTCGCGTCGCCCACAATGACGGTATACCGCTGCAAGTCGATGTCGCTGTAGGCGTCGATCACGCGGTTAAAGAAACGATAGTATTCAAGCGATTCCTTGGACAAGAACGCGGCCGATTTCTTGACATCCAGGACAAGCTCTTTGACAACCGAAGTTACGAATTCTTCGGTGGCTTTGGCCCCGATGGGCAAATCAAGGGAACGATACGGAGTTCCATGAACTTCCTTGAACGTTTCCGCCGCGGCCTTGCCATAAACGGATGAGAGTACGATATTAAACTGTGCTTGCGCCGCGCCCTTTATTGCGTCAAGATCATCCCGCGACGTGAAGAACGTATTGACTGAAAGCCCGAGACCTTCGAGGATGCGGCGGATTTCAAGCAAATTGCCTTCCCAGAAAACGTCCTGCCCCGGCGGAATTCCCCATACGTTTACCAGGCCCTTTTTGACCGTTTTGGCCGCCTCGAGATAGTCCCGGAATATGCTTTGCAATACGGAATCGTAACCGAACAGGGAATCGCCTTTGAACCCGGCCCCGGATGCGAAGATGAGGGGAGGCGTTCCAACGCGGTTGTCGTTATAATCCCGCACGATGGAGGCAACATCGTCGCCGATGATTTCCGCGGTGCACCCGGTTATGACAACGAACAAATCCGCGTCGATGATCTCGACCGTGTTTTTTATTTGTTCTTCAAGACGTTCGGCCCCGCCGAAAACGATCTCTTTTTCGGTAATGCCGCTCACCGGGATTGAATTGCCGCCGCAATAACCGCTGCCAAGATACCCCGACGCTCCGTTAAGGGCGGCGGATGTCATACCGCCGCAGCCAAGCGACGCATGAAGGATGGCCACGGAACGGGGGAGCGCATTAACGGTTGCAAGTGCTCCGCCCAAAGCGCAGGCGTACCGGGGTTTTTCTATGAAATCAGACATGAAACTATCTCCTTTGTTCTTTGCTAAGTGCAAAACTCTTCGACCCTTATTTTGTTTTCCTCCTCCTCTCCTGGGGGAGAGGGGGGTGAGGTCAAAAGCTTGGAACGTCGATTTACTTTCTTTTACGGTAGCCCAATTCCCGCTCACCGGGGGAATTTCATGGCTCATAGAGTTACTGTTCCTGATAAAGGACCGTCGACAAATACCGCTCACCCGTATCGGGTAAGATCACGACGACGTTTTTGTCCCGGAATTCCTCGCGCCGAGCGATTTGCGTTGCCGCAAAAGCCGCGGCCCCGGATGAAATGCCTACCAAAAGCCCTTCGGTTACGGCCAGCTTACGCGCCGCGGCAATGGCCTCGGTGTCACGCACTTTGTAAATTTCATCGACCACCGACCGGTCGAAATTCTGCGGCACAAATCCCGCGCCGATTCCCTGTATGCGATGCGGGCCGGGCACGCCGCCGGAGAGAACGGGAGATTCGAAGGGCTCCACGGCGAATATTTTTGCGTCGGGTTTTCTTTGCTTAAGAAACGCGCCGACCCCGCTTATGGTGCCGCCCGTACCCACGCCCGAAACAAATGCGTCGATTTTACCGTCGGTGTCGCGCCAGATTTCCTCTGCGGTGGTCTTTTTATGTATTTCAGGGTTTGCCGGATTGGTAAACTGCTGCGGAATAAAAGAATTGGGCGTTTGCGCCGCAAGTTCTTCGGCTTTACGGATTGCGCCGGGCATACGCTCGGAACCCGGAGTAAGGACCACTTCCGCGCCGAGGGCCTTCAATAAATTCCTCCGTTCAACGCTCATGGTATCGGGCATGGTAAGAATAAGCCTATAGCCCCGCGCCGCGGCCACGAAGGCAAGCGCGATTCCGGTGTTGCCGGACGTGGGTTCGATAATCACCGTGTCTTTTGATATTAGGCCTTTGTCCTCAGCGTCTTTTATCATTGCCCAGCCGATGCGGTCTTTGACCGAACTTGCCGGATTGAATGATTCAAGTTTCGCGATGACACGTCCGGCAATATTTTCCTTTGCGCCGTAGTTCTTAAGTTCCAGAAGCGGCGTGTTGCCGATAAGGTCCGTTAAGTTGCCTGCGATCTTTGCCATTGGCATCTCCTTCTAAAAAGTTAACAGAGTATTTACTTGCAATAAAATATTAATTCTTTTTCTTAGCTACTCACTTTCCTACGTCCCCCCCTAAAAAGCAAGTCACCCTACGGGGGATTTAGGGGGCGAGTTCAGTAGTTACTTTTTTTCCTCAGCAAAATCCTGTCAATCTTTTAATCCTATGAATCGTGTTTTATATGGTATATGCGAAATATTTTTCTGCCTGTAATTGAAATTCCGACAATAGTTCGTCTTTTATTTTAATGAAATCATAACTATCGCGGTCGCGCGGACGCGCAAGCGGGACTTCCACGATGCGCTTGATGCGGCCTGGCCGCGCGGACATAATGACGATTCTGTCGCTTAAGTAAACTGCTTCCTCGACATCATGCGTGATCATGATCATCGTAAGGGCGCTCCCTACGTTTTCTTCGCGCTCCGCTTTCTCTTCCTGTTTCCAAATCCGTTCGAGTTCTTTTTGCATGTGCATGCGGGTAAGCGCATCCAGCGCGCCCAGAGGCTCGTCGAGCAGAAGAATTTTCGGCTTATTGACAAGTCCACGGGCGATTGCGGCCCGCTGCGCCATGCCGCCCGACAGTTGATGGGGAAGAGATTTTTCAAACCCTTTTAACCCAACGAGGTTGATATGGTTTTGGATTTGCTCGGCCCTCGCCGCCTTCTCTCCGGTGCGCAAACCAAAGCCGACGTTCTTTTCGATGGTCAGCCAGGGCAAAAGTCTATGGTCCTGGAAAATGACGCCTCGGTCAAGACCCGGTTTCAGAATCGGCGTTCCATTGAGCAAGGCCTGGCCGTCATACTCGTTTTCCAAACCTGCAATTATACGTAACAGCGTTGTTTTACCGCAACCCGAAGTGCCGATAATTGAAACGAATTCCCCTTTGGCAACGGTTAAATCAACATCCTGCAAGGCGGTGACTTCATGGTCCGTGCCCTTGTTGAATATCTTAGTCAAGCGGCTTAATTTTACGAATGTTTCATGCTTATCGATGCTCATCAATGCTCCTGTCGTTACTCATTACAAAACAATGACTATTTCAATGTATGCCGGCTTTTAATGCAACTGCTCACTTTATAGCGCCTCCTCCCTAACGTTTCCCCCTAGGGGGAACCAAATGCAAAGTCCCCCTGCGGGAGATTTAGGGGGCGGCTAAGCAGTTCCCTTTTAATTTTAAAGCGCCTGTCGTTTCCAGCTCATGAGATTTTTTTCAACAAGTGAAAGAATACAATCGAAAGCAAAACCGACAAACCCTATAACAACAATGGTTACATAGGTCCGAGGCGTATCTAAAAGTTCCATCGAATCATTGAGTACCCAACCCATGCCATTTTTGCCATTCATCATTTCAACAAAGACGATCATTCCCCAGGCAGCTCCAAGACAAAATCGCAAGCTGGTAAAAATTGCCGGAAACGCGGCAGGCAGAACAACTTTTTTAAGGGTTTGGAAACTTGAATATTCAAAAACCTGCGCAACTTCGAGGTATTCTTTACTGACGCTTCGAATCCCCTGAAAGGTGTTAAGAAAAATGGGAATGGAAACGACCATCGCAAGAAAGACAATTTTCATGGTGCTTCCAATGCCAAAGAAAAGAATAAAAATAGGGAGCCATGCTATCGGCGGGACTTGGCGAAAAACATTAATGGTGGGTGATATGAATTTGTCCACAAAACGCGACAATCCCGCTGATATTCCATTGAGTAGGCCGAATAAGGCGCCTAAAAGATATCCGATCAGCATTATGTGAAATGAAATCCAAAAATCATTGAGAAATTTGTCTTTTGTCATCATTTCAATAAACCTGTTGAAAATGGTTTCCGGTTTCGGAATAAAGTAGGGCTTGATCCATCCCAAATGTGTTGCGGCAACCCAAAGGGCGATTATCCCGGCAGGCAAAACAAAGGATACGTATCGGGCAACTTCTTTAGTTGAAGATGTACGGTTAATTTTACCCGTTGCGATTTTATCGTGCCTCTTTATAAACTTGATGGGGATTGCCGATGCCCAAAAAGGTTTACTTATTATTTCTTGATTTGCAGTCATTACAAAACCCCTTGCGCTAAGCAATGTTTATTTTGAAGAATTGAAGGGCCTTTTAAAGGCCCTTCTCAAAATCACCTCCTCAATTCCCCGCAGGGGATTGAGGAGGTATAAGCAAAATCTACAACTACCTTTCAATCAATTATATGCCGAGTATTGGCCGTCGTCGAAAAACCTCTTGTCAACAAATGACTCAAGCTCCTGCTCCGAAAGCGTTTTCTTGAGATACAAGGGCTCGCCGAGGTTTTTATATTCAACCTGGAGCTTTTTAAGGGATTCCACGGTTTTGTCCCATGATGGCTCAAAGAGCGGATGCGAACCCCATTCCTCATTTTGGATCTGTAAGGTTGTTACTCCAAGCGGTTGGCGCAAGTCCGTGGAAGCAATTTGGGCAGCTTCGCTCAGGTGACCGTTATTTTCCCATTTTCTTACTTTTACGAGCAGCTTTGCAAAAGCCTGGGCCAAATCAGGATGCTTGTCTACCCAGTCGGCTTTTCCGTAATAGTATTCGCGTCCGCCATAGTTATGGTAAATGGAGTTATCGGGCAGCGAATCAAGCACCCGGTAAAGCCCTTGCAGATAAGCAGACGCATGCGCCGGAACTGCCACGATATGGTCCGACACTGCATCAATTCTCCCGGAAATCAAAGCATCGCGGCTTTGCTGGCTTCCCGGAGCAATCCAAACGCGGACATCGCCTTTTTTAAGGTCAGTATCGATCGGATAACCCGCATGTTGGAAAATTTCAAGGGCCCCGGCATATCCGCAGCAATAGCGGATCGTGCCGAGGGTTTTTCCCTTAAGATCACCCTCGGTCCTATAGGGAGAATCCTTGGCAACGAAAGTAATCACGAATTTTCTGATGGTGGGCTGGGCAGCCAGGATAACGCGCGTATTGTACCCATTGAGCTTGTAATCCGTGGCCATATATGCCATTGCACTCGCAAAATTAATATCACCTCGGTCAAGTGCAGCGACGGTTGCTCCCGATAATTTGACTGTTGTCATGTCCACGACTTTGACCTTGTAACCAAGCGGGCCAAAAAGCGAATCAGTCCAACCTTTTCTTGCCCCAATGGCAACTTCTGCTGATAATGGAATGTAAACAAATTTATCCGCGGCATTTACGAGCGTTGCCAGAGACGCGAGCGCAAAAAACGCTAAAGAATACAACTGTTTCATTTTAATTTTTCCTTTAAAAAAATTGATTATTATATGTTTTTCCCGCAAACATTTTGGGGGCATTTCCCCGGTAATTTGATTTTTCCGACAACAACTACAGTCCATAAAAAACATCCCCCTTTCCATGAAAAATGTTAGAACAAGAAGAAAGCCCAAACCGCAAAAACATTGTTTTGTGTTTTATCTACCCAGTTTCCATTAGTTTGTTCGATTTTCCACGTATAGTTAGCTTGCAGTTTTATCACGCGATTGGTTTCTTTAACGGCATAGGGCCTCCAGGCAAGCGGATATACTTGATACAAATACAGGTTAAACCCGGCGGTAATCCATTCGGAGGCGTCGCTTTTGTTGGGGGCGATGCCCTTGGCGTTGAGCTGATCATTGTTGGCATAGTTCGGATCGAAGTAATCGTAGCGGATAAGAGGTTGAAAGTTAGGTAATGCATCATCGGTCCAGAACACCGTTCCTACAAAGCTGTTTCCTGTTGTATCGACGGCTTTGGTCGGATGAACAATAGGAGATTTTTTAAATGAAACATATTCCAGAGTTAATTGCAAAGGCTTTTTGAGCCAATCGATTTCACCCGCATACCGTTGTGTTGGGACTTGGAGTTCTTTGCTTTCGCCGGCCGTTGGATTTTCCGATTGCCAATCAAGACCGTGCCACCAGGCGCTTCCCGCAAAAGAAAGTTGTCCGAATAAATTGGTATAGTCTTGAACGGGATTGTAAATGGCCTTAAGGAATACGTCCTTGCTTGTTAAAGCGCCGGTATCTAGGTTGTTTGCGCCGGCGCCGTTAAAAAGCCCGGCCAGCACTTCTAACTTGGGAACAGTTAGGCTATTGGTAGGGTCCGTGGTGTTCCAGAACCCGTTATCTAAAAGTAAACCGATATCGCGACCGCTCCCTACTTTCGACGTATATTGGGCATAGGCTATGGTCGGTCTTTTATCTTCACCTGCGAGGTTATCGGAACCAAACGGAAGCAATTGTTGACCGGCCGTAATGCTCAAATCATAGAACGGGTCTTCTTTTTGTTTGTTCGTTAAAAGAGCCCAATTCAAGCTAACGTTCCCAAAGCTCAGGGTCGTTGATCCTGCGCTGGTTCCGTAGAGGAATTGTAATGAGTAGCTAAGATCACCGTCTTTATAGGGGTCTTGACGTAAGAGCCCACCTAACGTTATTCCGGCGCCGGGAACATATAACGAAAGGTATGGATTTGCGGCGCCGCTTTTTGCCTGCGAGGACTGAAGTCCTAGTATTCCATAGCCGGACAAATTTATCGTCCATTGAGAGGCTATGGTAAGCCGCAGATTATTATTTAATCGGTCTTCCAAGGCCGCAAGATCCGATGAACGAGCGGGAATATTGTCTTTGGCCGCCACGGTGTCCGCAGGATGCGTATCCGAGGATTTTACTTGGGCCAATGAATCGTTTTTTTGATGGACGTTTTCCGCTTGGAGCGGTTGTTGACTCAACACTACTCCAAGGAGCAGGATTATGTGAGATACTTTGATTCTCATGAAATACACCTTTCCAATTGTAATCCAGAGAATGCTTCCAGTAGACTGGTCAACATTGCAATGCGTGATAGTGATTTTTTTTAAAGGGTTGTCCCTTTACAATAACGAAACATCGAGACTATTAGTCCGGCAATTAAATATGAGTACAATTTCACCCGTTGTCACGGTGAGCCGATAGTTTTTCCAGAGCATACCGAAGGAAACCGTTTATTACTCTATAGAAACGACCCTTCGATAAGCTCAGGGTGACATGCGTGTATGGGGTTATACAAACAAAAATTACATATATTTAATTGCTGGAATAATAACGATCACTTATTATTTTCGCTTATGCCTCCCTTCTATGTTTATATGCCATCGCCATTTTCAAGATAAAGATCATCGAACCTGCTTTTTTCGATACGGTCGATTTGAACGATCTTCGAATCATGAATTGTCAGAATAACGCTTCCATAACGAATGCCTTTGAGCGTGGCATTGATTCGAGCATTTACTCGATCGCATTGTCCTGATTTGTCTTGAATGTTGTCTGATGAACTCATGGTATTTAATATAACTAATCCTACCAATTAAATCAAGTTGAAAATAGTAAAATATTGTGAATGAGTGTAACTAGTTGATATATAATGAGTTAATTGCAAAACTACTTCTCAAGCACCCTTCGAGAACCTCAGGGTGCGAAATTTGTGCAAATTCAAGGTTTTCGTTGGCGGACACTGAGGCTCTCGAAGTGTCCGCAGGTAAGATCATATTCCTGAACCATTTTCAAATAAATCGGTAATTTGGGCAATAGAAGCGTCCTCATTTCCTCCTTCAACCGTGACTTCAATTTCAGACCCTTTATTTGCAGCTAAGAGCATTACCTGAAGAATCGAGCACCCATCGGCCTCTTCGCATCCTTTGCAAAGCGTGACTTTCGAATCCAGATGTCTGCAGGTGTCGGCGATTTTATAAGCCGGTCGTGCATGAATTCCATGTTCTTCTAGTACAACGAATGTCTTTTTTATCATACAAATCCTATCGTTAAACAAAAACGCACCGTTCGTGGTGAGCTGCCGGTGCGTTTTGATAAACATACTATAAGTCAATCGGCAACACTATGTCCGTTTGTCCTGCATTTTACAGCCTCCGCCGCAACCGGAATTAAGAAAACCGTGTTTTTCGATAACAACATGATAATTTCCTCCGTCCTGCCGGATTTCGATAATACGGTTTCCTTCTCCCTCGGCGCTCTTGGGCACATTTTCAAGGGGCTCTCCGGGCTTAAGCAGAACATCAAGCTGTTCCCCTATAGCAAGATCAGCGAGCGCCACTTTGACTTTTACAAACGTCATGGGGCAATGTTCTTTGGTTACGTCGATTGATTTCATTGATCGGTCCTTAATTAAATGAAAAGAACTTGCGTATCTTCGGAATATTTTAAAAATGTCGGTACTCCGATAATCTCTTTCACGTCGTCGATGAGGTCTTCCTTTGTAAGCCCGAGAATATGCATTGCCATTTCGCAAGCAATAAACTTGATTTTTAGCGCCTGGGCCGCGGCAATCAGTTCGTCGAGCGTCGCCACGTTTTTGCTTTTCATCATTCCCGTCATAAGGCCCGGACTGATTCCGCCGAAATTGAGCCTCGACAGCGGTAAGTTTTTTCTGCCGCCTAAAAGAAAATTGAAAAAACGCGCCAGGAACCCTTTCCCGATGAACGACCGGCCCCGGTTTTTCTTTATGATATCAAGTCCCCAAAAGGTGAAAAACAGATTAACTTCCCAGTTGACCGCGGCAGCGCCGGTTGCAAGGGTAAATGCCGCGACTGCCCGGTCGAAATCGCCGCTGAAAACTATAATCGAAAGCTTTTTCGAAGCCATGGAACAATTCCTTTGTTAAATTCCCAAACCATGATTGAAATAATCAATGAGCGCGCCGGCTACATTCAATTCATCATTACCATTGACCATTATTTCAATATCCGGACTTTTTTCCGCAGCAAACTCTTGTAGTTGAGCAATAGATTTTGTATCAAAGGATTTTGAGCTTCCGCGGCAAATGAGTACTTCCGATTTAAAATTCCTGCAAACATAATTGATGGAAAAAGCGGAAAAGGGAGTGCTGTTTCTCTTTTGCGATAAAGTAATGGATGCTGTCAGCATATGATCCTCCTCACACTGCTCTCTGTTTTGATAATGAATTTAAGCTTATGGATTAATATAACTAATACAATCAAAAAAGTCAAGATTAATAATTTATCGTACTTTTGCTTCAATTTAATAACGCACGCCAAGGCTTACATTTTATTTTTCATATCACAAATTATCGATATATCATCATGCAGTTCGAATATCGTAGGACTTTTACCGCATAGTGGGCAATCCTGACGTTTGTGGAGAGCAATATTTCTAAACTCCATCGTTGTTGCATCTAGTGTCAATAATCGGTCAAGAAGCGGTGTGCCGATGCCGGTTATACATTTTAGCGCCTCCATGGCCTGTAGAGTCCCTACCATACCTACGACAGGTCCCAAAACTCCGGCTTGTGAACAGGAGGGAATACTGTTTTTGGGCGGGGGATCGGAAAAAACACATCGATAGCATGCCGACGTTCCCGGTACTATGGTCATGGTCTGCCCGACAAACCCCAGTATGCCGCCATGAGAAAATGGTATTTTCTCTAATACGCAAGCGTCGTTAATCAGGAATTTCGCGGCAAAATTGTCTGTTCCGTCAATAACGAAATCGTAGTCCCTTATAATCCCGCGAATATTTTTCGCATGGGCATGCTCACGAATCGGATAGACGTCGACATCCGGATTAATAGCCCTGATTTTTGACGCGGCCGAGTTTACTTTCAAAGTTCCTACATCTGAGGTGAAGTGAATGATTTGGCGTTGAAGATTAGAAAGTTCCACATAATCGCCGTCCACAATTCCCAGCCTGCCGATTCCTGCCGCAGCAAGGTATAAAGCCGCTGGAGCCCCAAGCCCGCCCAGGCCGATAATAAGTATTTTGCTTGACGATATTTTTCTCTGCCCTTCGATACCAACTTCGCTAAGAAGAATATGGCGACTATAGCGTTCAAGCTGTTCACTGGTAAAATCAATCATAGTGTAAGGTTCTTTACTCCGGTTAATCATGAGCAATAAGGACATTTGGTGCTGGATTAGTTCATTAACTTTTTCAACATCAAAATAACCAAGAAATTAAAACAAATCCAAATTTATTTAACACAACCCATTATTTTAGTTAGGATTAAATAGTAATTTTACGTCTTCAATGCCCTACCACCCAGCCCTGGCACCTTGCGCTCCTTCGGTTTCTTAACGGAATACTCACCGGATTTTTACCCGGCTCTTTTGCGCTTATTGCAACCAATACGCCGAATGAAAAGGCCGGTCGGTACGTGGCAATAGCTCAATCCGCGGCAGCGATCGGGAGCATCGGAGGCCCAGTCGTCGGTGGAGTCTTGGCGGATTTAGTAGGAATTCGCGGAACCATGTGGGTATCGGGCGCTTGCGTGCTCTTAAGCACCCTTGCCGTGGGCTTACTAGTGCGCGAGCCGAACAGGCTTATTAACCTTACGCCAACCACGCTCTTTGATGATTTTGTCAAGTGCTGGCAGGAACGCGCCCTGCGCTACATCATGGCGCATAACTGGATCAACGCGCTCATCGCAGGCGCAGTTACCAGTACACTCATTATTTACCTGTCGCAAATCAGTCCCAGGAAAACCGGTTACTTCATTAAAAATAAAATTTTTCAAAGGAATATCACCACGAATTAATTTTCTTAAAGTTTTTAAATCGGTTCTTCAAATAAAGGAGATCGTTGAACTAAAAATACGCCATATGTACCGGTCCGGCAGCATGAGGTGTAGAAAAAATAACTTTTTATAACGGAGGTTTTATCATGTCACTGTTTCGTTCCCGACTCTCTGCTTTAATTCTGCTTAGCGCAACGGCGCTGTTCGCATCACCTAAAATCAACATCGAAAAAACTTCATTTCAATGCGGTTCCGTGATTGAAGGAAAGACGGAAAAATTGAAAGCGCGCTTCATCGTTAAAAATTCCGGCGACGCGGTTTTAAGGATTAACGCCCGGCCCGGATGCGGTTGTACGGTCGTGAAGTACGACTCGCTCGTTCAACCCGGAAAGAGCTCGATACTAGAATCCGAAGTCAATATCAAGGGATACCACAGCGGGCCTATCACGAAAACCATCACCGTAACCTCAAACGACACGACGCAATCAAGTATCCGGCTTGAAATCCTGGCATTGATTCAGGGCATTATCGATGTTTCGGAACAATATGTCAACTTTACAAACGTTAAGCCCGATTCGTTTCATACGGTCACCCTCTCTTCAAAAAAGAACGACCTTGCGGTGACTGAGGTTACTTTCAAGGTAACCTCGCAAGGTATTGGGCCCGAGTGGCAAAACAACGTACCCATCACGATAAAATTCAAGTGTATCCCCGCCGCCGCCGCGCAAGCCGATGGGTATCGGTCCTATTCATTGGAACTGTATCCCCCCGCCCTGAAAAAAGCGGCTTCAGGGGATGTCGTTATTAAAACAAACCATCCTGATAAATCGGAGATTGTGCTCCAGGGGAGTTTCTCGAAGTAACACTTCCGCCGGGGGTTGCAAAAACACGGGCGATTAAAGATTTCGTAAAATACTTACACCGGCAAATGTAATGTCGCGCGTTTCGCGGTTATAATCTCGGTATTCATTCCCGCTTCATGCAGCCCCCCGGCGTATCGCCCGTGCTCCATTTTCACGCACCGGTCCATCACCACTTTCATTCCAGCCTTCCGCGCGCGCTCGGCCGCTTGAAGATTGATGATTTTCAATTGAAACCATATCGCGCCGATGCCCTTGGCAATTGCCTCTTCAACAATGGGCGGACAATCGTATGCCGGACGAAAAATATCAACCAGATCGATTTTTTCGGGAACGGCCGATAATGAAGGATAACATTTTTCTCCGAGAATCGTTTGGCCTTTAGGGTTTACGGGTATAATCCGATATCCGAACGATTGCATGTAGGACGCCGTGAAATAGCTCGCCCGTTGAGTATCCGTGGAAAGTCCGACCACGGCAATGGTTTTGCAATCGGCGAGAATCCGGCGAATTACCGCCTCATCCTGATAGAGCGCCTGCTGTTCGGGCGTAAGCGCCGTATTGAGCGTTATAGGGCATGAAAGGCTTGACTCAGATCCCATAGCAAATCCTCCTCATTTTCTATTCCAACCGATAATCGCAGCATATCAGCGCCTACGCCGCACGCTTCAAGTTCAGCATCAGTCAATTGCTGGTGCGTCGTTGACGCTGGGTGAATGACCAGGCTGCGCACGTCGCCGATATTGGCCAAATGACTGAACAGTTGTAACCCTTCAATAAACCTCTTCCCCGCCTGCCGGACGCCTTCGCCGTTCTTGTCCTTTATACCGAATGACAACACCGCCCCGGTCCCTTGCGGCAGGTATTTTCGGGCAAGCTCGTTGGACGCATGGTTGGGCAGTCCGGCGTATGCCACCCAGGCGACCTGGAAATGCCCTTTCAAATACTCCGCGACCTTTTGCGCGTTTGCCACATGCCGCTGCATGCGAAGCGAAAGCGTTTCGAGCCCCTGCAACAATAAAAACGCATTCATCGGCGCTAAGCAACACCCCGTATCACGCACGGTTTCCGAGCGGACCTTCATCAAAAAACCATAATGACCGAAGGTGTCATAGAACCGGAGATTATGGTACGCGGGCGACGGGGCGGCAATCGTGGGGAAACGCGAATAATCGAATTTTCCCGAATCAAGCACCACGCCGCCCAGGGAATTGCCGTGGCCGCCTATGAATTTCGTGGCCGAATACACCACGATGGAAGCGCCGTGCTCCATGGGACGGCAAAGGTACGGCGTTGCCATGGTATTGTCGACGATGAGCGGAATTTTATGCTTATCGCCGAGACTGGCGAGCCGCTCGATATCCAAAATACTGCCGCGCGGGTTTCCAATCGTCTCGCCGTACAGGGCCTTGGTGCGAGGCGTAATCAATGACTCCCATGCATCGATATTTTCCGGCGAAGCGTATTGAACGGTTATGGAAAGTTTTTTCAGCGTATGCGAGAGCTGCGTGACGCTGCCGCCATACAAATGCGACGATGCGAGAATTTCGTCGCCGGGCGCCAGTAACGTCATGAAAACAGCGAGCTGCGCCGACATGCCGCTCGATGTAGCCACTGCGCCCGTGGCCCCTTCAAGCGACGCCATGCGCTCCTCGAAAACCGCGACGGTCGGATTGCTGATGCGGCTGTAAATGTGACCGTATCGCTTCAGGTCGAAAAGCTGGGCTGCTTCATCGGCGGAATTAAAAACGTAGGATGTGGTCTGGTAAATGGGGACCGCCCGCGCTCCGGTTTGCGCGTCCGGTATGTGCCCCGCATGCACCATGCGGGTATCGAAACCGAATCGTTTGCCCTCAGTCATGCATACTCCTTCCGGATTAGGGGGACGGTGGTCGTTGAGTAGTTTAACATTGGGTTGTTTTTTAAGAGCTTCTCACCGTTATCGATCAGCTTTAAAACCGATGGAGAACTGATTTGCAAAAACCGGGAAATCAGAAAACAACTTTTATAATCACGAATATCACCACCGACAAACCGACAATTCCTCCGGCGGCGAGGGCGATGGTTTTGAGGGGCAAGCGGCCGGCGCTTTCCCATGGGTCGGGATTGCCGTCAAGTTCGTCGTCGAAAACGCCGCTTTGGTGAATGAGGCTTAGCAGATTGTCGGGGGCAAGATGTTGTTCGCCGGTATCGCACGATACCACTACCCAGGGGATGCCTTTTTTCGTGGAAATGCGCTCGGCGTCGGGCGCGTGGGCGTTTTCGATGTTTCCCTGCGCAATCCCGGAAGTCTTCGATCTGAGAGCGAAGCATTTTTCCATGGAAATCCACTTTCCCTCGTGCAACACTTCGCCGGCTTCGAGATGTTTGAGGAAATTGCTTTCCACCACCTTGATTTGTGCGATAGGGACCCAAATACCTCTGTTGTCAAGAACCAACCCCAAGGAAACGGGATTTAATACGTTTTCCGGTATGTTCATTTTTCGCGTCCCGCGTTAAAAAAACGAAATTGAATCGGGGTTGGAGCCGGTGCCGGCTTTTCGGGACGGACGAAGAGGCCTGGGCTTTTCAATCCTAGGCTTCAGCCTGGGCGCCGGCGGCGGGGCCGTCACCCGCTCCACGGCCGCCGGCTTGACGGCGGCGGGGGCGTTTTCCGCGACCGGCGCCGGTTGCGCCGGAGCAGGCGGCGTTGAATCTATTTTTGACGTGACCAGGGTCCTTTCGTTTTTTTCCATTTTAACGGTCACCATTTTTTTAAACACGCTGTCGGTTTTACCGGAGATCTTTTGGTATTTTTCGAATTCAGCGCGCGCCCGCGAATATTGCTGCATGTTCATGTAAATATTGGCGGACAAGAGATACGGGGCGCTCATTTTACCCTGTGACAGCGTTTTCGCCCTGCTGAGTATTTCCAAGGCATCGATGTCGGAGCCGCCGTACATGATGCTCAATGCCTGCGATACGAGGGACAGGGTTTCGAGTTTGTTGTGCGCGTTTTTAATCGATAGAATGGCGATGAGCGATAGTATCACGCAGACCGCAATGCAAGCGGGCATGATGATCCCCAGCATCCGCGGGGAATTCCTTGTTCTTATTCTGTCGGCAACGTCGTTGGCCTGGATTTTTTGCAACTGGATGACCGCGTAGCCGCATTCATTTGAATTGGGAAACTCGTCGATGATGATCGTATAGATACGGCATGCCTCGGGAATATTTCCCTCAACGTAGTGCAGTTTATACGCGGTTTCGTACAATTCCAGCGAAGAATTTTCCTTGTCTACGTCGCTCATCGGAGCCCTCGCTTTACATTTTTCAAAAGTGATCGGATCTGTTTATTGGACATGGACCGGTTTTCCACGGTTGCCGGAGCGTAACGGCCGCACAGGAATTTTTCGTCTCCGCCGAAGGAAACGACGCCCGACGAGCCGCCGGTTTTTTTTTGTCTGAATTCCGGGCATTTCTGTTTCGACTTGCAGTTAAAGCAGGAGGCTTCCTGTTGACGCTGAAGATAGCTATATCCCTTTTTCTCCAGCGTTTTGTCTTTTTCGTCAAGCTCCTGCGAATGGGCGATGGATTTATTTTTCTCCACGAAACTTTCATGGTCGATTGCGCGTTTCATACGATTGTATTCCTTAGGTCTCCGGTTTTGGTTCCGAATATATACGCTTAAATATAACTCGTGCTTTTTAAGGCAATAAATCCATTATGATCTCGTTATGGGTCACCGGATCGACTTTAAATGTTCCAGGAGCGTCGGCGCATTTACGAATCCCGTTACCCTTTTTTCGGATAAGCGCTTTCCGTCGGTGGAATAAAATTCCAGAACGGGCAGACCGCGAATGGCGTAGGATTGCGCGCGTTGTTTTGCGGTGGGCGTGTCCTTTGTAAAATCGGCCTTGACGCGAATAAATCGCGATAATTCCTTTTGTACGTTAGGATCGGGAAATGTTACTTTGTCGAGTTCTTTGCATGCAATGCACCAATCCGCGTAGAAATCAATGATAACGGGCATTTTCATCTCTTTATTGAGTTGAAGCCCGCGGTCTATGTCGTGGAGCCATTGTTTTTCCGATCCCGTTGTTTCGGAATAGCCATGGTCGCCGAAGAGCGCCGCGCCGATGATGCCGAATACGCCAAGGGTCACCATGATGCAGCCCGTTGTTTTTCGGGCGGCTGTTTTCCACGAGGCTCCGTGATATGAAAGATGGATGGCGCCCATGAAAATACCCAACGCTATGGACCCCGCCATGAGCGTGTAATACAGCGGCGTTGCGGAGAAGAGCCGGTTCATTGACGGTATCGCGCCCCGCAAAAAATATAGGGCCATGACAAACATGATGATGCCGAGCGCGGATTTGACGGCATCCATCCATGTGCCGGGTTTAGGACGTGAGGCAAGCAGACTTGAAAAGGTTCCCAAGATGAGAAACGGAAAACCAAGCCCCAGCGAAAATGAAAACAACATGGCAGCGCCGAACCATTGGCTGCCGGTCGTGGCAACGTAGGTTAAAATCGCGCCTAATGACGGTCCGGTGCACGGCGCGGCGATTATTCCCGCTATAAGTCCCATGAAAAAAACCTTGAAAGGTCCGCTTGACTTACCGGATATGCTTGATAGTTTGTTGTTCAGCCGCGACGGCAATCGTATATCAAACCCGCCCAACAGCGAAACGCCGAAAATGCCGAAAACAGCCGCGATGAATCCGATGATCCAGGGATTCGACATGAATTGGCCGAATACCTTACCCGTCACGGCGAGGACGAAGCCCAGGGAGGAGAACATGACCGCTATTCCCGCTACGTAAAGGCACGACAGCCCGAATGCCCGTAATCGGCTTTTCGCGGCGGAGGCCCCGAAAATGCCGATGGTTACCGGGATGAGCGGATAAACGCATGGAGTCAGACTGGTCAATAGTCCTCCTAAAAAAGCCAGGAGCAGCGCCACGATTCCGTGTGGTGAAAGATCTTTTTGGGGAGATGCCGTTTTTGCGACCGTAAAAGAATCGCCGCTCTGCGAAGCGGCTGATAACGCGGCGCGCGCGACCGGGGAACCGGGACGAACATACGGCGCGAAGGAAAGGCTGTCCGTTGCGGGCAGGAAGCACATGGTGTTCATGCATCCCTGATATGAAATGAACACTTTCATGGGGATGAAACCGACGGTTTCTTTGGAAACAAAACAAGGAATAACGGCGATCATGCTGTCGACGAACACCGATTCATTCTTGCCGGTCAATGTGTCGAAATGAAGCGCAACCGCCGAAAAAACCGGCGCTCCGAATCGAATTCCCGGTTGGGGGGAAAACCGTAAGGATGTTTTTGATTTGTAAATGAAATATTCTTTGTCTATGGCACAGCGCACGCGCAGGGAAAACGAATCGCCGGCGCCGCATGAATCCGCGGAAAGCGCTCCCGACCACCGAAAGGGAGAGGGCCGGTTGAAGAGAATTTCCTGGCAAAAAACGACATGAACCATGAGTAAAAAAAGGAGGCCGGTTTTCATACGATCAAAGGGTCATTTCAAACGAAGAGCCTACGGCGAAGCATTCGATGCGCGCGGCGCTTTTTGCCATGGTTCTCCGTGCGCCGGCAACCATCGCGTCGACCTGGGAATCGGTCCGTTTTTGGTTATGGTGGAAAAGCCCGAATCGTTTGACCTTGGCGATGACGGCCAACCGCGCCGCATCAGTAAAGAGCGAATGGCCCCACGGCCGCTCGGAAACCTCGAGAATGTGACGGTAGTCCTTGTGCGTGTATTCCGCGTCGTGGATAAGCAGGTCGGCGCCCAGGCAAAACGCCGCATATTCTTCAAAGCTGCGGCCCCCGCCGTGCACGAATCCCAATTCGTTATCGGTCAGAAAAACGAAGGATTTTTTTCCCTCTTCAATCCGGTATCCGAGTCCGCCGTTTTTCGGGTGGCTCAGTTCTATCGGGTGAACGCGGAGGCTGCCGACGCTGAATGGGCGAACGTCCGTGTCGATGAATGTTGGTTTTGACCGGATGTCCTTATCGCCGAGTTGTACGGGAAAATACGGCTGACCGAGAAAGTCGGCCATCACATCGTGAAAGGAGTTCTTGTTCAACCGGGGGCCGCGCAGCGTCAGCTTAACATCCCCGGCGAACAGCGGCGTGAAAAACGGAAATCCCATGAGATGGTCGAGATGCGCATGAGTGAAGAGAACGGTGATTGTATGGACTTTTTGCTTAAGCAGCGCATATCCCAGCGAGCGAATCCCCGATCCCGCGTCGATGATCAGAACGTCGCCGTTTTTGGACCGGATCTCCATGCAGGTGGTGTCCCCACCGTACTTTTCGAACCGGGGTCCGCTTACCGGAATTGACCCTCTGGCGCCCCAACATCGGATAACCATACCTTCCGGCTCCTCCATGATAGACCGCAATCGGCACGGGGGTTAAAAAAAATACGTAACTAAATGTAATACATAATTATAACAAACCGTGAATAAAAAATGCGAGAAAAAAGAGAGTCTGAGGACGGTCATTTTTAAAATGCCCGGATGACCGATTGCAGTTTCGCCTCCGCCTGGTCCCAAACGTCAATCCCGCATCGCATGGTTATTGTAAATCTGATTTTCCTTTCCACGTCTTGAAGCCGGGGTATACCTTTTACAAAAGGTATTTTGGATAGGTCGGCGACGCTTCGGTCAAAAACGACATACGCGGTACACGAGCCTTCCCGACCCCAAAAGTCACGACTATAGCATCGCAGGGAAATCGCATGATACGCCGGCAAATCGGTTTTAACTTCTATGGAATCGTAAATTCCTCCGATTCGTTTTAAAAGGTACTCGTACGGGGAAATCCGTACGTCATTGGCATCGATATGAATGGCGCACCGCGCGCTGTCGACGCGGTCGGAGAGTTGTCGGATCAACCGCGCTGATATCGCGGACGGCGGTTCGATGGAATGGTAGTTGAGCAGTGCGGCGCCCGGGGGGCGAGGGAGGAGGCCGGAGAATTCCAGGCAAAATTGTTTTCTAAACGCAAAGGTCGCTTCATAGTCGTAGAAAGGCAGAGCAGCCCGTTTCGACTCGATGATCGTCCATGTAAATGAGGCCGGGGACGCGGTATCGCCTCGCCGGCCATGGCTTGGATCAATGAGCCGCAGGGCAAAGGTATCGCTTTTACGCGGTATAACCGCGTAAAAAACGGCGTGCGCGTAATCGCTGAGAAACTCATTCTCGTCAAAACCCGCAACGCGCAGACTATCAAAAACGCGGATTCCCTCCACGATGTTTCCGGAGCACAGCGAATGCATTCCCCGCATCCAAGGGATTTCGCGGCTCTGGGGAAAGTGTTGAGACGCCGTGGCAAGGGTTTTTATCGCCTGATTAAAGGCAACCGGATTCCCCATCCCGCCAAGATAGAGCAGGAGAAGCCCTTTCAGCAAAAGTATCTTGAGGGAAGCATCCGGATTTTTAATGGCGTTCAGGCGTATATAGGCGGCGCGTAATAGCCTTGTCATGGAATCCCGATCGCTTTGCCGCACGGTGATAAGCGGGAAATCGGCCATTCTTGGTTCAATGTCATTTTTCAGGGTTCGGACTATGGGGGCAATATCAGTGGAGTCGGGAATTTTCGAAGATATATAATCGGCTCGAATGGCGAACAACGACGTCGGAAGAATGAATACCATCAGCGCGACAAGCGGATATGATCGTAAGGGCGAACAATGCATGGACGGCCCCGAAATAGAGTGGAGGGATCGTTATGGCGGTATGTCCCCTCTTTCGCGGCCTCTAAGGCGACGCGGGCGCGTTATTCATAGCGCAACGCGTCGATCGGCTTGAGTGACGCGGCTTTACGCGCGGGATACCACCCGAAAAAGATGCCGATGGCCGCGGAAAAACCGAAGCCCAGGGCGATTGAAAACGGCGATACGGTAACGGGCCATCCTTGCGTTTGTGATATGAGCGTTGAAAACCCGGCGCCGGAGGCGATTCCCAGTATCCCGCCGATGAAACTCATGACCAGCGCTTCGACCAGGAATTGAAGGAGAACGTCCTTGCCCCGCGCTCCCACCGCCATGCGCAGACCGATTTCCCGCGTGCGTTCGGTGACCGAGACCAGCATGATGTTCATGATGCCGATGCCGCCCACGATAAGGGAAACACAGGCGATCGACGCCAAGAGCACGCTCAGGGTGCGGGAGGTTTGGTCCGCCGCGTTGCCGATATCGGTTTGCGTACGAATGGTAAAATCCGTCCCGTCGCCGCCGGAACCTTTACGGCGGTCGGTAAGGACCTGGTTGATTTCCTGGCGGGCTTCCTCGATCTGCGTCTCGGTCTTCGCGGATGCTATCAGTGAATTGGCGAAGGTAATGCCCATGAGCTTTTTCTGGACCGTCGAAAACGGCGCGATGACGAGGTCGTCCTGGTCTTGACCCATGGCATTCTGGCCTTTTTCCGAAAGAATGCCGATGATTTTAAAGGGCATGTTGCGGATGCGTATCGTTAGGCCGACCACGTTTTGCTGCGCGCCGAAGATGTTTTGAACAACGGTTTTACCCACGATACATACTTTCGTGGCGCTTCGTTCGTCCGCATCCGTTATGGTAAGTCCCGATTGCAGAGGCCAATCACGAATGTCAAGATATTCGGGATACACGCCCTGTATGGAGGTCCTCCAGTTCTGGTTGCCGGACTTGACCTGGGCCGAGGTTCGGGCCATGGGAGACGCGTAGAGCACGGCGGGGCACATTTTTTTCATCACCGCCGCGTCCTCCTCCGTGAGATGGGAGGAGGTTCCCGCCTCCATGCGCACGCCGCCCGAGGTAAACGCGCCGGGAAAAATCAAAAGCACGTTGGTTCCCAAGGCCGCGATCTGGGCGTTGATGGAATCGCGGGCGCCCTGACCCACGGCGAGCATGGCGATGACCGCCGCGACGCCGATGATGACACCGAGCATGGTTAAAAAGGACCGCATTTTATTGCGATTGAGCGATCGCAGGGCGATTGCAAGGATGTTTCGCAGTTTCATGGAGTTTCCTCGGTTTGTACGGCGGGTCGCGCGGCAAGCTCGAGATCGGCGTTGCGGCGATCGGGCACGGGTTCGTCGGCGAGAATACGGCCGTCGCGGAATGAAATTTTACGCGTGGCATACTGCGCGATGTCCGGCTCATGGGTAACCATGATGATGGTGATGCCGCTTCGGTTAAGCCGTTGAAATAACGCCATGATTTCCACGCTTATTGCCGAGTCAAGATTACCGGTGGGCTCGTCGGCCAGAAGAATGACCGGACTGTTCACGATGGCCCGGGCGATCGCCACGCGCTGCTGTTGTCCACCCGACAATTGGTTGGAATAGTGGAATGCGCGCTGCTTAAGCCCCACCCATTCCAGCGCCTCCAATGCTTTACGCCGAGCATCGTGCGACGAAACGTCCCTGTTGTAGAGGAGGGGGAGTTCCACGTTTTCCAGCGCATTGGTCCGGGGCAGTAAATTAAATGATTGAAAAACGAACCCCATTTTCTTATTACGCAATAAAGCGAGCCTGTTCTGCGTCAGTTTCTGTATTTCTTCATTTTCCAAGAGGTACGTTCCCGACGAAGGCGTATCCAGGCACCCGAGAATGTTCATCAGCGTTGACTTGCCTGAACCGCTGGCGCCCATGACCGCCACGAACTCGCCTTTTCCTATGCTTACATCAACTCCACGAAGCGCATGGACGATCGTATCGCCCATGACATAGTTTTTCGCCAGCCGTGAAAGGGAAATAAATGACCGTGCGTCCGTCATGTTAGAATCTCCGCGGCATGCCGGAAGCGCCGCCGCCGCCAAGAGGCGATTGTTGCGGAGTCGGCGCTTTGTTGGTTTGGTTGACAACGCCGACGATCACGAGCTGCCCCGGTTGTAAATCCCCTTCGATCGCTACGTAGCCGCTGTTGCTTAAACCGGTTTTTACCGGTACGCGTTTCGGTTTGTTGTCTTCGAGAACAAAAACCTTGCTCTCGTCCCTTTTTCTAAAGGATTTCGCGGAATCCCGTACTCCGGAGGAATCCGGCCTTCTTCCTTTTGCCAACGCCGAGTCTTTCCCTCCAGTCAAATGACGGGCGCCGACGCCTCCTTTTGCCCAATCGGGAGGAACGAATTTAAGCGCTGACAAGGGGATCTTTAAAACATCGCGGGCCTGCTGGACCGCGAGAGTGATGTTCGCGGTCATGCCGGGCATGATCGCGAGGTCGGGGTTATCCATGTCGATCATGACCGTGTAGGTAACGACGTTTTGAACGGTGGTGGGCTGAAGCCGGATCTGGGTGACCACGCCGGCGAATTGGCGGTTGGGATAGGCGTCCACTGAAAACTGCGTATTCTGTCCGACTTTAACCTGACCGATATCCGCTTCGTCGATGCTCGCCTGGATTTGCATTTTCGACAAATCGTCGGCAATGGTAAAAAGGGTCGGTGTGCTGAAACTCGCGGCCACGGTTTGGCCCACATCGACGTTTCGATTGACGACGACGCCGGTTATGGGGGAGACGATAAAGGCGTAGGCGAGGTTGATCTTTGCTCTGTCAAGCGCCGATTGCATGGAGCTCGACTGTGCCTTGGCCGATTCCCAATCGGCGGTCGCCTGGTCCAGATCGGCCTGGGCCGCGAGGCCTTTATCGAAGAGCTGTTTGGTGCGCGTCGCGTTATTACGGGTCAAAACTTCCTGCGCACGGGCCTTGCGAAGCGATGCGTTCGCGTCCTCCACCGCGGCGTGTAAAAACGTCGTGTCGAGGAGCGCGATAAGCTGTCCCTTTTTTACATGACTGTTGAAATCGACCAGAATCCGCGCGATGGTTCCCGAAACCTGCGTACCGACCTGCACCAGAAAATGCGGGTTGGCGGTGCCGCTGGCCGTTACCTCGACGTTAAGGTCGCCTTTTTCAATGGGGACCGTGCGGTATTGCACGGCGGATTGCTTGCCGCAAAGGCAGAGTATGGTTGCCAGGCCGGCGCATACCACCGGGAACATCGAAACGCTTTTTGTTTTCTTGTAAACGATCATTTGAAACACCTTGCTATGGTTAGATGGTCATTTTGTAGGGGCGGTTCGCGAACCGCCCCTACTCATGCAAAATCCCTATAGCCAACAACAAATTCGCATGGGCCGTGTGATAGTCGTAACGGGCTTGCGCATTGCTGATCCGGGCATTGGCCACGGTGATTTCCGCGTCGGTTATTTCGAGGGAAGTCGCCACACCCGCGCGGAAACGCTCCTGAGACATTTTTAAACTTTCGTCCGCCTCGCCGATAAGAACATTGGTAGCGTCAATGCGCTGCAGGGCATCCTTTTCCTGAAAAAAATATTGCTGCACCTGTTGGGAAACGCTTTGTGTAGTCGCTTCAAGTTGCGCTTCGGATTTACCGACCGCCGCACCGGCCTTTTTTACTGAAGCGTTTATGAAACCACCGGAATAAATGGGTATCGAAAGGTCAGCGCCGATGCTACAGTCGGGTGAGTTGTTAAAATCGGAGCCTTTAATCGCATAGGCGCTCTGGGCACCCCACCCAAGGCTTGCGTTTGCATTCAGTGACGGTAAAAATGCGGCCCGCGCGGCAATGAGCGATAATCGTGCCGCCTCAAGGGTTGCTTTTGAGGAACTGATTTCCGGTTGCTGTTTCATGGCCAGGTTTTGCGCTTCGATGAGACCTATGGAGTCTTCGAATGCGCTCAGAGAGTCGACTAATTCCATCGGTTCGCTCATCTGCAACCCCGCTACAAGGTCCATTTGGACTTTGGCGAGCCGCACGGCGTTTTTTGCGTGAATGACGTTGACCTCGGCATTGGCTACATCGACTTTGGCCTTGGTCACGGTGATCCGGGCCTGTTTGCCGACTTCATAGAGAATTTTTGCCTGGTCATAATGCAGGTTCATTTGTTGTAAGGCGTCCGTATTGACCAGCAGGACCTGGGCCGACAACAAATAGTTGTAGTAAGCCAATCGCGCGGCGAGGATCGTGGAGGCCATGACGCTTTGCGAATCATATTTCGCCGCATTGAATGATTTGTCGGAGGCCTGAAGTTGGCGCAACGTTTGCCCAAAGTCATAGAGGAGCGCTTGTCCGGTTATTTTGGCGGAGGCTGAATTTTTATCCGGACCTCCCTGCTGAGCGCTTAGTCCCGGCGATTCCGACCTCGATATTCCGGCGCTCCCATTCACATTGGGTAATAAAAACGAACGGGCCGATTCATATGCGGCTTGAGATGCAGCAACCGTAGCCGAGGCGATTTTTCCCTGAGGATTATTTTTAAGTACTATCGTTACGTATTCCTTTAAGCTCAAAGGACCGGCGGTTGTCGGCGCAACAAGGAATATGATTGCGAAAAGAAAATGCCGGGAGAATTCTTGAAAACGACGGTTATTCATCAGACTCCTATAACGTATTTGTTAAAAATGTCGTGATCATTTTAACCTCATCTCATCACCACCGCCCCTCTTCCCTTCTCCCCTTGGGAGAGAGGAAGAGGGGTAGTCCGGAGCGAAGGCGAAGGACCGGGGAGTTAGGGGGGGTTGTTTCGAACGATTGCAAAATATGGTTTCATAATAACACTTATTAGTCGAATGAATGGCCGGATTTGTTACACGTGATGAAAAAGAAATGACGACCGTACGATACGGAATCATATGCGGCGAAGGCTTTTTTTAAAGTAAATGGAGGGAATTTTGTCGGTTCATCGTATGAAATCAGGCTGATTTTTCATAGGCGCCGCATACGAAATCCTCTCCATCAATCGCGTCCATCCGGGTAAGCATGCAGAGTTCTTCTTCCGCCGGGTCATTGTCCTTTTTACAGGAAAGACACAGCGTTGGTTTGAGTAAAAGCCCGGGGTCGATTTCCGTTTCGCCGTCGTCGTCAAAACCGTCTATTATTTCACTTTCTTCGTCCATGCGACACCGCCTTTTTTAACGTGAATAGTGGTTGCACCAATGGATCGAATATGATTTAAAATAAAGATAATTGCTGCGCCATGAAGGTGCTATGGTGAGACAAAAGGACGTATCAGGTGTGTTTTAAAACTTTACAAATCTTTTTGTGAATGCGAGTACAAGAGATCAGCGCTTAATTTTTCTTTTTACACTTTTCTTTTCACACGCTCGTAATCCTTATTTTATTTTAGTCAATCGTCTTACAATCGCCGTCGGCAAATATCCTATGAAAGGAGATTATTGTCCATGCTTCATTCCCTTGCAATCGCGTTTAACGCCGGAGGCCCGTTCATGTGGGTCATCCTTGTGGTGTTCGCCATAGCCTGCACGGTGGTGGCTGACCGCCTGATTTTTTATTTTATTATATGTCAACCTAACGGCGTAATGTTGGTTGCCGACGTGGCCAAGGCCCTCAACGCGAACGATGTCGCGGCGGCCAAGAAGGCGGTGTCCAAACGGCGCGCGCCCATGAACGTTCTCATGCAGACCGCCGTCGAACGCTTCGGGGCCGGCATGAGTTTCGAGGACATTCAGAAGGGCGTTGACCAGTCGGCAATACGGGAAATGCCCCGCATGACCCAGCGCCTCAATTACCTCTCCTTGTTCGCCAATATCGGCACCTTGTTGGGGCTTTTAGGGACCATTGTGGGGCTTCAGGCCATGTTCAGTTCGCTCGCGGCGGTTGAAGCGGAAAAAAAAGCCGCCATGCTCGCCTCGGGTATCGCCCAGGCCATGAATGCCACCGCGTTCGGTTTGATCGTGGCCGTTCCTTGCATGGTGGCATACACCGCCCTGTATAACAAGCAGCAACAAATCACCAGGGATCTCGACGAAGCCGTCGTGCGCTTGCTGGACTACCTTGAGAAGAAGCTTTTAGCGGGAAAGAAATAGGCGCGTTTCATGGCTCTTCCCTCTTTTGTTAAAAATCGACCGCCTTCCGAATCGGCATCGGAAATCGAATTGGACCTCACGCCCATGATGAGCATGTTCCTCATCCTGCTGCCGTTTTTAGTTTCCATGGCGGTGTTGACGCATTTGACTATTCTGGAGTTTTCCCTTCCTCCCAATGTCGGGCCGGGCTCCGGCGGCCCATCATCGGAAAAACCGAGGCTCAAGCTCACCATGGTCATTACCCCCGGGTATCTCCTGGTGACGCACGGCGAGCGGATGCTGGATTCGTTGCCGCTGGTGCATGGGAATTACGATTTCGGCCGGATCACGGAAATCCTCGTTCGTCATAAAAAGGAATTGAACCTGGAAAACGAACTGGTGGTTGCGTCGCGCGACCGGATACGGTTAAAAAACATCGTGACCCTGATGGACCGTTGCAAAGCGGCCGGGTTTGAAAAGATCGGCCTTTCCAGCGCCACCGAAAACCCCGGGGAAGGCCGCTAACCATGCCGCGACCTTTACGTAACGGCAGATATTCGGCCGCCGCCGAAGCGCAGCAGACCACGTTTCGCCCGCAGTTGACGTCGCTCATCGACGTGATGACTTTTCTACTGGTGTTTCTCATCAAAAGCTTTTCCGTTCAGGGCGATGTTATCACGCCTTCCACGAACCTCGAATTGCCCGAGTCAAGCTCGCATAAATCTCCAAAACCCGCCGCGTCCATTGAAATCACGCAGGCCACTGTCATGACCGAGGGCAAAGTCCTGTCGTCGCTTTCCGCCGCCGATAAGAGCGACCCGCTGCTTATACCCGGTGTTTATAAATGGATGCTGCTGCAGCATTCCCGTTTTTCCGATACATCCCGGCAACATGAAGTGCTGATCCAGGCGGACCGCGAGATCGAATACTCCAATCTTAAACGGGTCATGTATAGCTGTAATAAGGCCGGATTCATGGATTTTACCATCCTAGCGATACAGAAGGAATAGCCATGCCGGAGCGGGTCGATGATAATACACTAAAAGCCTATGAGGTCTATATACCCTCGAACTCCTCGCTCGTGGAGCGTGTGTTCGCTATAGCGCTCGTGGCAATTTTATCGCTCTGCATCCTCCTTGGTCTCTATTTTCATACCATAAAGGCGCTTCCGGAGCCCATGGAAAGGAAAATCGAGGAATTTAAAACGCGCTTCGTCATTGAGGAAAAGCAAAAACCAAAACCCGTCGAAAAGAAAAAGCCCGTTGAAAAAACGGAAGAGGAAAAGCCGATCGATCTGACGAAAAAGCCCCTTCTCGCGCAGAAGCAGGATGATACGCCCAAGGAACCGCTTCCCGCCAATACGCCTATTGTCAAACGCGTGTACGGGCTTCGCCGCGTCTATTCCGTGGGCATCGGCGCGCAGGGCAGTATGGCCGAGGCGGTCATCGGGAAGCTGGGCAACACCATCAATAAGGACGTGGATACCCTTACCCCTACAAAACAACAGCTTAAAGGCGCCCTGGCGCCGGTGACGACGATAACGACCGCGCCGTCGCTGAAGAACGCCGTCAAGCCCGAATACACCAAGGAAATGATTGAGGCCAAGGTTGAAGGTGTGATAAAGGCGGAGATTCTCATCGACATTGACGGGGCCGTCAAGGATGTCCGGATCCTTAACGATTTAGGTTTCGGCACCAGGGAGGCCGCCCGGAAGGCCTTCCTGCAATGGACGTTCGAACCCGCAAAAGTAAACAAAACGCCGATGGCCGTATGGATAACCTATTCAATACGGTTCGTTCTTCTTCAATAGCGCTACCATAGCTTCCCTGTATAGTTCCATCTATCCTACCTACAACGAATCAGTTTCATGGAGATGTCGGTTGCGCGCAACGCTTTGCGTTGCTCCGGAGTGTACCCTTCATATTGATACGGAAGAAATTGAAGGGGATGCGCGCTGCGCAGAAGCGTTTCATACGGAGGAAGGCCATACTGCCGGCACGCGGGATAGATATGTTCGGCGTTAAGGAGCCTGAAATGGCCGGATTGGTCCATGAGGAGAGACGCTTTTTTTGTAAATTCATCCGGAAATTCCTGCGTCATGGGCGTAAAAAAATTGTATCCCGTTTGGAGAAAAAGCGCCGACAGCATGAGTATTTTCCAACGCCGCGCGGTATGGAGCGAAAAGACTGAACACAGGGAATAGGCGCTTAATAAGCAAGCGAACGGAACGAGTTGGCGTACCAACCTTCCGTACACCACGAAACAATGCAGCCCCACCGAGCATACAAGGAATCCCGTATAAAGTATGACGATTCCCCAAAGCCATAGGCTTTTTCTATAGCCTGTGTCTCCCCTGCGCGCACGGGCAATGCAATAGATAACGGAAAAAATCCAAAGCACCGCAAGAAAATGTTCGCTTTGCCATAGGTACTCAAAGGGAAATTTCCAGCCTTCTCCAAAGTCCCCTTGAATGATCGTGCCCGAATATCCGATGAAATAATGGAGGACATGGATGCCGCACAAATAACACGATCCGATTAAAACAATGAACGGAAGGAAAAATCCCGCACAAGCGCAAGCAGCGCGTAGCGTCAATGCTTGGGCTGTAAACCGTCCCCGCGCCACGAGAATCAGAAGCCCGAAACTTGCCGACATCCAATACCCGCTATAGGTAATAAAAGTCAAAAACGCTATTGACGCTCCGAGAAGAGCCCGCCGCGCGCTACTGCGCGTTGAGAGGGCTATAAAGATCACGGTAAGCCCGAATGTCATCGCGGTATCGTACGGCAAAATATGACGCGTGTAATAATAAAATGAATTTGAACAGGCGAAAAGCAGCGCGGCGAACAGCGCTTCCCATTCGCCGGCTCCGGAGCGCAGCGCGATTCTCCAGAGCAGCCAAATGTTAACAATGGAAAATATCCCGAAAAACAAGGCCGGAATTTTCCCATTACGTCCGATAAGAGCCTCGATGGTCGCTGGAATGACGCCGATGACTTTAAACCCGATATTGTCCGCGTACCATATGGTTTGAAATAACGCTTCGTGAAACCGATGGTTCGCGATCGCGCTCACGGCGTCCCGCGAGTGTTGGTAACGGGTTTCATCCGGCCAATAAAACTGTCCGCCGTGCAGAATCAGACATGCCCGCAAAGCGGCCGAAACAAGCAGTAAGACCGTAAGTATTTTTTTGGGGGTCGGCATGCCCGGACCTTTGTAGGGGAAGCCCCGCGAATGTTGTTTCCGTCACTGTCGCAATGGTACACTTCAGATGGGCCACCATAAGTATGACTTCAAAAATCGATAAAATCAAGAGAAGCATGTACCCCGCCGCATCGGCATTAATCATCACGATCATGGGTATTGTACAAATATTGTTTTTTGAAAAAATACCGATAAACGACGGGCTTGGCTATGACGGCGCGATCTACGCGGACATGGTTAAAAACGCGGGCGCATTGTTCTCTTTTAAAAAATCATCGGACTACTACGCGGCGCGCGTTGCGCCGTCTCTTATTGTAAAGGGTATGCTTGCGATAACGCGGACTGAGATTACTAACCGGACAATCGCGACGGGATTCGGCGTATTTAATCTGGTGTTGCTTATCCTTGCCGCTGTTTTTTGGGGTCGTATCGCCGACGAGGTCGGGCTCCGTATTTACAACAAATGGCTGGGGTTTGTTTTCCTTTTTATCAATTTCGGCCTGCTGAAAATGACGTGGTACTATCCGGTATTGACGGACCCGGCGGCGTTTGCCTTGTCAATGCTGTTGCTCTACGCATATTTAAAACGATCCTCCGTCGGCGTGGTTTTCTGCGGCCTGGTCGGAGCTTTTCTATGGCCGACGATCGTGTATTACGCGGTAATTCTTTACGTGTTCCCACGAAATATCGTTCCGATAAAAACCGAAAACGGACGGCTTCACTACGTCGTTTTCGGCGCAGTCGCGCTTACTCTTTTGGCGATTATCGTCCGCTATTTCTGGTTGAGGGGTATGCATACAGCCGGCGCGGGCACGCAATCGGCGCGGATCGAGACGCTGCCGATAAGCATTATCGGTCTGTTGCTCTATCTTTATTTCGCGTATTCACATCTGCTTAAAAATATCAGCGTTCGGAATGTGTCGTTTCTCATCCTCCCGAAAACTCTCTGCAAGATAGCGATAATCGCGATACTTTTTTTCAGTCTAAACGCGATTATGCATCATAGTGTCGTGAAGGGAGGATTTGGAATCAAGCAGGTGATGGTCGCCATCGTCATAAGTTCCATTCTCAATCCCTTTATTTTTCTTGTCGCTCATGCACTGTATTTCGGACCGATCGTGCTTTTCGCGATAGTTTGGTTCAAGGACGTTGCCCGTGCAGCGCAAGAATACGGTTTGGGAATGGTTGCGCTTTTCGCCGCCACTATCCCCTTGACTGTTTTTTCAGAATCGCGCTGTTGCATCGCATTTTTTCCTTTTGTCGCGGTATTCACCATGCTGTTTTTGGAGAGGAGGAGGATGAGAATGAAATGGTCGATTTCCGCCGCCGTTATTACCGTCCTCTCTTCAAAACTATGGCTGCCCATCGGAATGAACGAGGACTTGTATTTTATGAATTTCGGACCGTGGATGCCCGAAAAATGGTATTGGCTGCAAGCAGCCCTTGTAGCGGCGATTGCGGGCGGGATGCTGTATCTGAGAAAAACCAAAAAAATATTTATAACCGAATAAGAGTAATAACCCGTCTGTCTGACTGCGGCAACTAACCCACAAGGTGGATAAGACACTGGGGCAGCACGGACGAATTCTTACGAAATTACTTTTTCTTCCAATCCAGCACGATCTTGAGAATCCGGCGGATCGGCTCAGCCGCGCCCCAGAGCAATTGATCCCCGACGGTAAAGGCGGCGAGATAGCGGGGCCCGATGTTCATTTTGTGAAGTCTGCCGATAGGCACGGTAAGCGTTCCCGATACCGCGGCGGGGCTCAACCGCCGAAGGGTCGATTCCTTGGTATTAGGGACCACCGTTACCCATTCGTTTGCCGAAGCGATCATATCGGTAAGCTCATCGATGCCCAAGTCTTTCTTTAGCTTAATGGTAAGGCCTTGGCTGTGGCAGCGCATGGCGCTGACGCGAACGCATACGCCGTCCACGGGAATTGTTTCCGTTGTTCCCAAAATTTTATTTGTTTCCGCGATACCCTTCCATTCCTCCCTGGTTTGGCCGTTGTCCATGGGTTTATCGATCCAGGGGATAAGGCTTGCGGCAAGGGGCGCTCCGAAATTTTCAACAGGCATGGCCCCGCCGCGCAACTCTCCGGTAACCAGGGAATCGAGGTCAAGCGCGGTTGTTGCCGGATTACTCAGGATCTTCGCGGCCGCGCCGGAAAGGTGGGTCATCTGGCGTACGAGTTCGATCATGTTTTTCGCGCCCGCTCCCGACGCCGCCTGATAGGTCATTGACGAAAGCCATTCCACGCAGTCGTTTTTAAAAAGGCCGTGCAAAGCCATGAGCATGAGGCTGACGGTGCAATTGCCGCCAACGAAGGTTTTAACGCCGGCCGAAAGGCCCTTATCGATGAGCGTTCTATTAACGGGATCCAAAACAATAATGGCGTCGTCACGCATGCGTAACGACGACGCGGCGTCGATCCAGTACCCTTTCCAGCCTTGGGAGCGCAGTTTGGGGAAGAGTTCGTTGGTATACTCCCCGCCTTGACAGGTAACAATAATGTCCAGGCCGGCCAATTCCCCGCAATCGCGGGCGTCCTTGAGCGCGGGAACGTCGAATCCAAGCGACGGGCCGGGTTCTCCAACTTGCGAGGTGGAAAAGAAGGCCGGTTCATAGCCCTTGAAATCCCCTTCGGCTTTCATGCGATCCATGAGCACCGACCCTACCATTCCGCGCCAACCGATGAATCCGACCCTTAGCATAACGGGAACTCCTTTAATAAATCAAATTAAATTTCAAAGTCTGTACTGAATAAAATAGCTTACAACGACCCAAATATACTATCCCATAAAAAAAGTCCCTTTTCAGGGACTTTTTAACCATTGACGGCAAGAAGGGATGCGCTATCGCATGTCCCTAACCCGGCTTACTTTTTTTTCTTTTTAGCGGGTTTTTTCTTTTCGGCGGTATTGATTACGCGGTACGTCTGCGAAATCGAAAGATCCATTTTTGCGGCGATGTCCGTTCCCGACGCGCCTTTTTTATAGAGAGAAAGGATTTTTGCGTTGCGCTCGTCGTTTTTCGCCAGATTGGACGGTATTCCGTATTTTTTCCGGAGTTGATGCACCGCCTGACGAGTAATCTCGAACTTCTTACCGATTGCCTCATCCGTCTTTAACGACTTCTGCAATTTAATCAATTCAGTCTTGCTGATCTTGGGCATGATACAAAATCCTTTCTGTTACATCATTGAATGGATGTTGGTGATTCAGGGGTCGATAGTAAAATACTATTGACAATAGAAGGTGTCAATAAAACTTATCGGAAAAAAATAAAACCGCTTCCTGGAACGGCGCGTTGCCGCGAATATTTTTCCATGAAAAAACCTCCTTCCGTCGTGTAACGGAAAGGAGGTTTTTTAACTATCGAACGGGATGCCGTCGTCCCTTATTTCACCGCGGGAATCACGACGCCTTTCGGAAGGCCTTTAAACCCGGCTACCGCGGCCTTGATCTTCGCGTCATGCATTTCCTCCTCCGCGCGGATCAGGGGATTGTAATTTTGTAAATTCCGCTCGCCATTGGGCGCCCCGGCCTTGAACCACAGCCGGCGGGAAACCGATCCGTAGAGCAGCGGCATGTAGGGAAGGAATTCCGACGATCCTTCGGTGGATCGGTGGGAAAAGAACGCGGAAAAACCGTTCTTCTTTATAGTATCAAGGGCCTCCTCGATCGACGACACGCCGACCTTAGCCAGTTCGGCAAGCACTATGTTCGTGTCGCCCCGCACGTCGAGGAACTTTTTTACCCGCTTCGCGTCCGCGAGCCCCAGCACCACTTCGGTGGCGAGGCAGGTTTCCGTAAAGGTCCCGGCCTGGTTCAACTTGATAAGAACCGAGTTGCCCGCGCGGTCCTTGCGGTTTTTCGCTCCAAGAAAGGGTATGATGTAGCGAAGCTGCGTAACCGCCGCATCATCAATGACGATCTGGACCCTGTCGCCGTATTTTTCGTTCATGAGTTTGTGGGCGATGATGTCGGTTTCCGATCCCGGGTCTTCCATGGTCACGAAATTATCGGCGCTTTGCACAACCGAGTAGTCGAATTCGACCAGCTCCTCACGGGTTTTCCGGCCGAGGCCCGAAAAGCGCATGTCGTACATGCCTTGGGCGCGCAATTCCTCGCCTTTTTGCACTTCCGAGAACGCGTTATCGGTGCCGATGGCGTAATCGGTTTCCTTAAGGCCCAGTTGCTGCGCGCATTCCTTGATGCGGCTCAACCCTTCAAAATTGTCCTTGACTGGAAAGACGAATCCGCGCTCCTTGGCGGTACCCGTGGGCAGGCCGTCGCGCACGAGGTTTTTTTCGAATTGACGGAAGAATTTCGTTGCGGTCGTAAATACTCCCTTGACGGACTTTTCATTCATGGCAAAGAAGAACATCTCCTGGATGTCCTGTTTGGTTCCGGGGACGTGCTCCCCGCCGCAGACCATGTTGAAGGCGATGTTGGGCATGACGAACGTCTTCATCCCTTTGGGCGCGAAGACTTGCCATGCCTTGTAACCCGAGGCTTTGAGCAAGGTTTGAAAAAATACGGTTGATGAGGCAAGGCATGCGTTGCCGCCCCATATTTTTTTATTGGGTCCGGCGCCCTGGACCATTTTTAGATCGAACGCGTCACAGGCGGCGATGATGTCCTGAGGACTTTTAATGACGACTTTTTTAGGAAGCAGGGGAACGATATTTTTATTAATCGAAGCGATCGCTTTATCATTGGGAATGTAGATGGCCTCGTTTTCCCCATCGGACGTTCCTTTCGCGATGCCGTTTCGCTCTTCGATGGTCCATGCTTCCTTACCGCGTTGCACTTTGGCGGTCATGACGCCTTCAAGGGTGAAATTCGCGTAGGAAGAAAGAATTTCCCTTCCTTTAAGAGTGAAATTGGAAATGATCGTTTCGTGCGCCATTAAAAATTCCTCCTGTTAAAAAAGTGGTATTGTTTACTTATAAAACATTCATGAACATGAAAAACCGAATACATTTACGCAGCACTATAAAATACTTTATGTTTTGGCGGTGTGGCGGCCGCGCTTGCGATTTCCCCTTAAATCTATTGAAGAATCGATTCCCAATGTAGTATACTTAATTTTTCCGGAGCGAGAATTCCGCAACCTTTCAAAGGAGGATACGACGATGAATGAGTCCATACGGAAAAAGATCGAACAACGCGCGTATGAGTTTTTTTTACAGCGCGGCGGCAAGCATGGATACCATGTTGAAGACTGGGCGAAGGCGGAAAAGGAAATAATGGCCGAACTCGATAAAAACCAGGGCTCAACGGGAAAACCGCACGAGCAGGTTTCCAAGCCCGCGCCGGTCGCCAAACCCGCGAAAAAACCGCAACAAGCGAAAAGAAAATAATCGTTGAGGTTAAGCTTTAGCGCACCTGAAGCGCGAGGATCGTCAGGTCATCGTGGTAAGGCGCATCATTTGTAAACTTTTTAATGTCTTCCATCAACAGGGCGATAAGTCCGTCGGCGTCGGAGCCTTGGTCGCGGGAAAGCAACACCCGAAGGCGTTGAAAGCCATAAGTGTTTTTTTGCGGGTCCGTCGCATCGATAAGACCATCGGTATAAATAAGAAACCGGTCTCCGCTCACCAAAGGAATGCTTTTTTCCTCCAGCATCGAGGCGAATGTATCGGTTTCCTGTATTAAACCCAAGGCGATTCCGCCGCACGCGATATTTTCGGGAGTTCCTCCTTGAGCGCCGAGTTTCAGCAGCATCGGGTGACCCGCCCGCGCGTAACTCATGGCGCCGCCGTCTTTATTGATAATGATGCACAGCGCGGTAACGAACGATTTATCGTCAAGATTCACCGCCATGAATTCGTTGACTGAGCACAACAATCGGCGCGCGGACGTCTCGTGTTTCGCCTCCACGCGGAAAGTGCTGCGAAGCGTGGTCATGAGCAGCGCCGCCGGAATGCCTTTTCCGCAGACGTCGGCCACCACGATGACCCAATTGCCGGCCTCGTTTTGAAAATAATCCAGATAATCCCCGCCAACCTCGAATGCCGGGTAGTAAACGCCTTTGAGGTTGATCCGCGGGATGTCGGGTTTGTAATGGGGCGTGAAGCGGCGCTGGATGCTTCGCGCCGCGTCGAGCTCGCCGTCGAGGCGGGACTTTTGCCCTAGTTCCTGATAATGAAGCGCGTTGCTCAAACATATCGCTGCGTGAGCCGCTAGCGTGATGAGCAGCGTTTGTTCACGCGGATAAACGGCCGCGTAGTCCTTTTTTGTGAAAATTTGGACGATGGCGCCGCATTTGTTGTCGACCAGAAGAGGGATGGCTATATAGCAGGGAAGGGCGCGCATTCCGGGACACGGGGTTTGGCTGAGAAGTTCATCGTGCCGCCAGTCTTCAACGAGGAAGGGCCGAACAAGGTCGTTTCGCGCGAACGGTTTCAATATTGTTTCGCAATAGGCTTTTCCCTTGTCGTTGTTCAGCTCGCCGGTGGCGTTTACGCAATGGAACGCATCGCCGGCGCGCAGGGATAGGCTGCCGCCGGCATGGGGAAACCTCGCGAGGAAGACGTTGAGAATGGCGGGAAGCAATGTGCGGCTTTGAATATTGGGAGAAAGCTCGTAGAAGGACGTATTGAGGAAATTAAGCTGCGCGATATGCGTTTCTAAAAGTTCATTCGCTTTCTTTAGATCGGCGGTACGCTCCTCCACCCGGAGTTCCAAAAGGTTCTTCGCCTTTTGAAGCTCCTCTTCGGCGCTTTTACGGGCAAAGGCGTTCATGAATACTTCCCCGACGATCGTCAGGAGCATCGTCGTGTCCTCGGACCAGGTTTTTTCATCGCGGACGGATTCAACGCCGATGATACCCACCGATGATCCCTTGAAAACCAGGGGAACATAGACCAGTGAACGAATTTCCAGTTGTTTAAATAGTTCCTTTTCGGCTTGGGCGGATTCGGGAAGTTCCCCTATCCGGGTAACAATGACCGGATCGGAATTATTCAACACGTCGCGCAACCACGAATGCGCTTTAAGGGGAACGGCGGAATCCTTGGGGCCTAAAGGTTCTATTCCTTCCATGCACCATTGGTATTTTCGCCTCAGCAGCGCGCCGTTTTCGTTGAGCAGGAGAACCGCGCTGCGATCGGAACCGGAAAAGCCTCCGATCACTTTAAGCGCGTCGCAAATGGCATTGTCGATCTGGTGCAGATCCAGGTTGATGAATTTCGTGGACAGCGAGGTGATATGCTCCTCGAATTGAAGCCTGACTCGAAGCGCTTTTTCCATGGTCTTGCGTTTGGTAATATCCCGTGAAACGCCGAAGGTGCCGATAATGGCCCCGCTAGTATCGCGCAAGGGCATTTTCGTCGTGGACACCCAGGTAATACGCGCGTCGGGCCATGTTTCCTTTTCTTCGATCCCGATCTCCGGAACGGCGGTGGTAAGTATCCTTTGTTCATCATCAAAGGCCTGTTGGGCATGTTCCTTGGTAAACACGTCGAAATCCGTTTTGCCGATTAAATCGTCGGGGTTGGGAAAACCCATTTTCCCCGCCATGGCCTTGGTTACCCTTAAAAAACGGCTGTGCGTATCTTTAAAGTAAATAGCGTCGGGAATATTATCCATGAGGGCGTGCAGCAAATCGCGTTCATGGTTCATGCGTTCGAAAAGGCGCGTGTTTTCAACGGTAATGGCGGCCTGTTCGGCCAATCCGTTGAGCAGCCGGATTTCCTCGGCGGATATTTCGGACCGTTCCGTATGGTTGTATCCGGCTTCCAAAACGCCGATCGATTTTCCCCGTAAAAGCAGGGGAACGAACGCGCGGACGAGCTTCGCATGACCGTCCCGCTTGAACATTTCCCGGTCGAAACGATCATCCCAACCGTCAATCACTTCTATCGCGCCGCCGCGGATGACGTCCATGAGGATGTCGTTTTTCAATTCTTCGAGGGGACGTACTATACGGTTCTGTTTTTTCGCAAGACCCGCGGCCCGCACGTTGCGCATTTGTCGGGCCGGTTCGTCGATAACGTTCAGTGAGATAAAGGTAAATCCCATTTCCTTTGAAAGCGCGTTGAACAGGGCGTCGACCACTTTTTCAAGGTCCATGGTGCCGGTGACCGCGCTGCTGACCCGCTGCATGATTTGCATTTCACGAAGCCTGGCCTCGGCCTGTTTTTGGGATGCCAGCGTTTGTTCAAACAGCCGTGCGTTTTCAATGGCGTTGGAGAGCTGGTCGGCCATGGTCTGGAACACCGGAATGTCTTCGAATGAAAACGCCGCGGGCAATTCGGATTGTATGGTCATGACCCCGATCGTGTCGCCCCGGTGCGCCAGCGGGAGCAGTATTTCCGACCGGGTTTGCCCCAGGAGATGGTTGCCCGATTGGACGCCGTTTTTCCCTTCGTAAAAAGCGATGTGCGCCTGACAGTCCGCCAGGCACCTGCTGATGAGCGAAGAGTCCTCGATATCGAATTTATAATTCGATTCGAGCATTTTTTTCCCCGCCTTTCCCGTACCCGCCTGAAGGTGCGCGTAGTGTTTAGTTTCGTCAAGAAGAAAAATGGCCGCGTGACAAAGGTCGAATCGCTCCTTGATGACGGAAACGGCCGTGGAAAGAAGTTCGTCCAAATGGAGGATGGAGGACGTGGCTCGTGAAATGTCCGCTACGGTCTGAAGCTGCAATGCGCGGTGTTCGAGTCCCGCGCCATGGGATTGAGCTTTTAATTGAGCGACTTCACTCTGCAGCTCTTCGATACGGGCATCAGGCATTTCCGATTGTTTTTCGTTGGTAGTCATTGGCGTATCGGCGGACACTGCTCTTTCTATCGCCGGTTGCCCCGGTCTAAAGGAATAACGTTTTTTGGGAAAATTACCTTCGTGCGAAACAGTCTTCCCGCCAGCAACAGGCGAACTGATCGCATTTCCCGTCCTTGGCCGTCTTAAAGCAGGAAAAATTTCCTTCCGCGGTTTGTAGTGCGCGGATAATCTCCGTTTTGCTCATGTTACCCGGTTGAATATTCATTGTTTTCGCCTTTTTCTTAATTTCGGCGATGGTCGTCATGGCATTCCCCTTTCATTAAAAAATATTCCGTGAATATACTACTAGGTAGTTTCCATTGTAATGATGAACTTTTTTCTTACTACAAGCGACTATAACCATATCAAAAGATTATTAACGAAAATGTTTGCTTGATAATGACCATTACCGCTCCTTTATGATATACTAAAGTGAGCTTGCTCGTCAAGGTTCGTTATACAAATACATAAACCCGAACAAGGTGCGAGGGATTTTGTGGAAAAGCAAAAGGAACGAAAAGTCAAGGCGTTGAAGGCGCTGTGCGCCATGGCGGTGTTGTTGCTTTTTGGCGTACGGGGAAGCGAAGGAGTCGGATTAACGGGCAACGGGGGCTACGACGCGGCGTTATTCCAGGCGGACTACATACAGGATTTGACGGAGTTCAGTTCGGGATTTGTAAATCCGGCGCTGCTGTACCGGGTGAACCA
>Ga0224524_1000026_pt1 | contig 59793 bp, 53 predicted proteins | sample CFST75metaG_FD_179895 | JGI IMG/M metagenome (GOLD analysis project Ga0224524, IMG submission 179895) | Peat soil microbial communities from Stordalen Mire, Sweden - C.F.S.T75 | ecosystem: Environmental > Terrestrial > Soil > Wetlands > Peat | place: Sweden: Norrbotten County, Stordalen Mire... | reverse complement strand
AATTAAATTCAAATCGTCGCCGTCCAAAAATCTTAGCAAACGAAGATATATCAAGACTTTCAAAGAACTTTTAACAATTTATACGCAACGCTACTGATATTATGATATAAAATTACCTTTATTAAACGAAAAAAAATTATTTTTGATCACTATCGTTAACAATGAAAATCGTTCTCCCTGATTTTCACAGATTATACGCTGATTCACGCAGAAATCAAGTGATTTATTATCTGGGGTGAGTTTATTTTTCATAATTGTTATTAATTATTCTGCGAAAATTTGCGATTGATCTGCGTTAATCTGCGAGAAATTACTTCTAATAATCTGATTTATGATCAAGATGATATCCAGCCTTCAGAATCCACTGATCAAAAACCTACTTCTTCTTCAGGAGAAGCCGCGGGAACGGAAGCAGCAAAACCTGATTGTCATTGAAGGAATTCGTGAGATAAAGTTGGCTTTGATGGCAGGATTTACAGTCACCGATCTCATTTATTGCAGGGAACTGATCCCTGAGGATGAACTTAAAGCAATAATATCCGGATCAATTGTTCTAATGAATCTTGTGGAGGTTCCGGTTGAAATCTATAACCGGATTGCTTATCGAAAAGACCATGAAGGGGTCATTGGTCTGGCAAATCCTAAAAGAATACTGTTCCACGATCTGAACCCGGGGTCTTCGTCGCTTTTCCTTGTACTCGAATCAGTTGAAAAGCCTGGAAACCTTGGCGCCATGCTTCGAACGGCGGATGCAGCAAACCTGGATGCCGTGATTATTTGTGATCCGCAAACGGATATTTACAATCCCAACACTATCCGGTCCAGTATCGGTTGCATTTTCACCATGCCCCTGGTCACGGCTACCACAACAGAGACAATTTCCTGGTTACGGTCAAACAATATCAGGATGTTTGGGACAGCACTAACCGCAACTCGGTTTTATCACGAAACCGATCTCAGCGGCCCTGCCGCCATTATCATGGGATCGGAAGCCTATGGATTAAGTAAAGCATGGCTGGATGGGGCGGATGAACTGATCAAGATTCCCATGAACGGGAAGATTGATTCGATGAATGTCTCGGCCTCTGCGGCAATAGTTGTATTCGAAGCACTGAGGCAACGGAAATTCACATGGTAAAGTGGTGAGTTTACCATTTATAATGTTCATCACTCTCCCCCAGGGTCAGAAATCCTTTTGGCATCTGGGTTTTGAACTCAAGCAGTTGCCGTGTGACCGGATGATTGAAAGAGAAATAATAGGCATGCAACCGGATCCTTCTTTTAACCTTATTATCCGCGCCATATTTAAAATCGCCCACAATGGGGCAGCCCATTTCCGCCATGTGAACGCGGATCTGGTGCTTCCTGCCGGTTTCCAGTCGTACCTCAACCAGGGTGTTGTTTTTCAACTCTTTCAGGACCTTGTAATGAGTGATCGCCATCTTGGCTCCAGGTCGTTCCTGCTTCACAGTAAAAACTTTCTGGTCCCAGCCTTCAAGCATCCAGTTCTTAAGCGAACCTTCATTGTTCTCAGGTTTCCCTTCAACCAGCGCATAATAGCGTTTTTCAGTCTCCTTCCAGTGCTCTTTGATCATCTCCTGGATCTTTTCCGATTTCGCAAAAATAAGGATCCCTGATACCTCCCTGTCGAGACGGTGAACAACATAGATCCGTTCCCTGCCTTTTGTACGATCCCGTAAATAATCTGTTAGCACTTTATATAGCGAGGTCCCCCTGGTCCCTTTTTCACCATAAGTCAGAATTCCGGCTGTTTTTTCCACGACAATCAGGTCGTCATCCTCATAAAGCACAGGAAAAGGGCAATCCTGGGAATCCACCGGGGCTTTGTATTTCGTATATTCAACCACATCGCCGGGCTTGACCATGAAATGCTGTTGCATTACAGCTTTCCCGTTCACACTAACGCTTCCGTGAACAATGATCTTTTTGACCATTGAACGCGATCCGGTTTTAAATTCTTTAATCAAAAGATCGGTTAAGGAAATCTCTTCTTCCGGCTTGATTTTCATGTGGTGTCTATGATAGCTGCAAAGATCGGAAAGAAAAAGGACGGGATTCTATTTTAAAGTAACTTTCATTATCACCGGCTGGTGATCAGAAAATTTGAAGCCTGTTGCAATAGTATGAACTGCTTTAACTTCTACATTGGGCGATACCACATAGAAATCGATGATGGTGGTTTTGGTTTTTCCTTTTTGATAAGGCATATCTACATCACGGTTGGAAGGAGCAGAAGGATCGAAGGCAAATTTCCATTCCGGCAGGAATGTGGAATCCAAAGCGGGATCGATCGCTTTAACCAGGTCTCCTGAGATTACTGATTCCGGCCTGAAACCCCTGGGATTGGTGTTCCAGTCTCCTCCGGTGATTACGTAATTACCTTTTGAGTACTCAGCAAGTAAAAAGGAATGAAGTTTCTTTAATTCTTTTTTTCGCAATTTTCCGCCTTTATCGAAAGTAGAATTGTGAAGGTTGATGATGACAAGTTCATTCCTGGAGGTCAGCTTGTATCTCATCACCATAATACAACGTTTCAGCAAAACAAGTTGTTTCGGCCAGGAAAACCGTGTTCCGAAATCAATTCTTTCGGCTGTTATGGGTTTATACTCCGGATAACAGGCGATCCCCGAAACGACCCGGCCCATAGGGTTATCCAACGGCATAGGAACAAACCTGCTGTCATAATTCTTCGCAAACAGCGAACACCGTCCGGGAAATATCTTGCTGATTTTCGTAACTTCGTCTATAAAATAACTTCGTTTGGAATAAATATCCGTTTCCTGGAGGAAAATGAAATCAACAGAATCCATAGATGAAAGACATTGACATATTCCTTCTATGTATCCCATGAATTCCTTTTTCTCAGGCCTGACCCTTGTTCCTCCTTCATAAAAGAAATCCATGTTTTTCCCCAGGCCGCCATAGCCAATGTTCCAGGTGAGAAAGGTAAAGTTCTTTTTTAAAGGAGGCATTATTCTGCCGTTTCCGCGGATTAAAATCGTTTCATTTTCTGTAGGATGAAAATCCGTCATCGTCAGGAATAATAAAAAAAACAGGATAATTCCTGCTGGAATTAACAGGATCCCGGTTAGTATTTTGGTCAGTAGGATACTCCTTTTCATCCTCACATTATTTTGCAGCCGAAATGTACTATTTTTTTCATAATTTTACTGCATTATGTAATCGAGCGCCTTTTTCATGCCCATCCTTGGATCCATCATCAAGACTGCCTATACCATTCGTCAGATTCCCATTGACATTAAAAAGAATTTCAACCCGGTAATAGCCCAGCGGAAGGAATTGAAAAAATTGCTGAACCATGCGCAAGATACCGCATTCGGGGAACATTACCGATTTGCCGACATCCTCGCACAAAGGGAGTTCATAAAGGCTTTCCAGGAAACTGTACCGGTGCATGATTATAATTCAATGTTTAAGAACTGGTGGTACCGGAGCCTGAATGGGGAGTCATGGGTTACGTGGCCGGGGAAAGTCAAATACTTTGCTTTGACATCCGGAACTTCTGAATCATCCTCCAAACATATTCCAGTTACTTCTGCCATGCTGCGAGCCATCCGGAAAGCAAGCATCCGCCAGCTGGTGATGACCACCAAGTATAATTTCCCGGATGAGTTTTACGAGAAAGGGATCCTGATGATTGGCGGAAGCACGCATCTTCAATATAACGGCACTTATTACAAAGGCGATCTTTCAGGGATCACGGCAAGCAATATCCCTTTCTGGTTTCAGCATTTTTACAAACCCGGCCCGCGGATCTCCCGGGAAGAAATATGGTCATTGAAACTGAATGAGATTGTGAGGAAAGCAAAGGACTGGGATATTGGTGTGATCGTTGGTGTGCCGGCCTGGATCCAGATCATCCTGGAACGAATCATTGCACATTATGGCCTTCGGAACATCCATGAAATCTGGCCTAATTTATCCGCTTATGTGCATAGTGGGGTTTCTTTTGAGCCTTATATCAACAGTTTTGAGAAACTACTCGGAAGGCCGATCGTATATAACGAATCCTATCTTGCCTCGGAAGGTTATATTGCCTACCAACAGGCAGTCACGCGGAAATCACTGTCTATGATTCTTGATAATGGCTTGTTTTATGAATTCATCCCATACAACAGCGCTAATTTTAATTCCGAAGGTAATCTTCTCCCTAAACCTGAAACCCTTACCATTTCGGATGTGGAAATTGATAAAGATTATGCCTTACTGCTTTCATCCTGCGCCGGCGCATGGCGTTATCTTATTGGCGACATTATAAAATTTACCAGTAAGGAAGCTTGCGAGATCCTGCTCACCGGCCGTACAAAACATTTTCTCAGTCTTTGTGGTGAACATCTTTCCCAGGACAATATGAACCGCGCGATCAAGATGCTGCAGGACGAATTTAATATTAAGATCAATGAGTTTACGATCACGGGACTCCGCTATGGAAGCCTGTTTGCACATAAATGGTACCTGGGTACAGATGATTTCATTGATCCGGAAATAGCAGCTGTTAAGCTTGATGAATACCTTGCCATTCTGAATGATGACTACCGGGTAGAACGAACTGAGGCAATTCGTGAAGTGTATGTGGAAATTTTACCTTTGCATGTGTTTTATGATTGGATGAAAACGAAAGGGAAGGAAGGCGGCGCTCATAAATTTCCCCGCGTGCTAAAGGAAACCCAACGAATTGAATGGGAAGCGCACATCGCAAAACTGATATCACAGGAGAAACGGAACCAAACAAAACAAACGTAAAATGTTCCTCAAATTTCTACATCCGCTTTTTGAAGGACTGCTTCTCGGCATCACGGTCGCGATAACACTGGGGCCGGCGCTTGTTGCACTCCTGCAAACCAGTATCAAGCATGGTGTAAAAACCGGGATATTCCTCGCAATGGGAATTTTTACCAGTGATTTGTTTCTTGTTGTTCTTGCCTTTTTCGGTATTTCCGAGTTCATTACAGCGCCGAAATTTCACCTGGTATTCGGAATCTTAGGTGGAATCCTGATGATCTCATATAGTATTTATACGGTCTTCCGTAAAATTCCGAAAACCGAACAGGTGGAAGTCATCAGCGAGATTCACGTGAAAAGGTCGGGAGTCCTGCCCTATTATTTCAAGGGTTTTATCCTCAATGTAGCAAATCCCTCCCTTTGGTTTTTCTGGATCTTCTGGGTCGTTTCGATCAACTCAACCTATGGCGGCGACCGGAAATCTGTTGCCCTATTCTTTGCAGGTGCTTTGGGAATGATTCTCACAACCGATATCCTGAAATGCATTCTTGCCAATAAGATCAAAGTACTCGGTAATCCAAAAGTCAAACTCTGGATCAACCGGATCGTAGGCATTCTCTTTTTTATTTTCGGCGCTTTCATCATTACCGGAACATTACTGCAATACTTCGGAATAAATTTCAAGGTTCCTTAACATTTAATCTTTCATTAATAAAAGCTTTCCATGGAAACAAAACCTTATAAAAACAGATGGTTTCTGGCAGTCAATGGGGTCATTGCGATTTTGTTTGGCTTGCTGTTGCTTCTTTTCCCAAAAGAAATTATCCTGAATGTCGTCTTTTTTTCAGGAATGGCGATGGCGATGGGTGGATTGTGTTTCCTTTTTATTGCCATTTACCATCTAAAGAAAGACCGAAACGTGGGAATGCTGATCATTCAATCCGTTTTCAGTTTCAGTATCGGGTTGTTGATCATGATCTTTCGCGATGAATCCCTGCATCTGTTTTTTATCCTCCTCGGGGTATGGGCAGTTATTGTGGGAATTTTTCAGCTTGTAATACTGGTAAATATCAAACGGAACCTCTCCAACAAGAATATTTTTCTGTTCAATGGCATGCTCACCATTGTACTGGGTATCGCGATGATCCTGAAAAATGAGGTGGTCCCGGTACTGACCCAATTCCTGGGAGCATTCTCAATCCTCTTCGGGATCGTAATGATCTATCTTTCTTTTCTCATCCGGAAAACCGCGCTGATAACAGATCATGAAACTGATCTTCCGGCCAGATAGAAGAACTTCAAATCGTACGGATCAGTTTTTCGAATTTGGCTTTGAAATTGGTTCCGATGGGAATATAGCGGTCTCTTAATTTAACCTGGTTTCCTTCAATAAGGTCGATCTTGGAGAGCGATACGATAAAAGATTTATGGATCCTTGGAAACTGTTTCGGGGATAACAGGTTTTCAAGGTTTTTCATTGAATGATAACTGATGATCATCCGGTCGGTCGTATAGATCTTTACATAATCCCCCAAAGCTTCAACATAGAGGATATCGTTAAGATTGATGCGGTAGGTTTTTTTGCTTGATTTTACAAAGATGTACTGATCTTCCTGAAATTCACCTGAGGTTTTTTCCGGCAGGGAATGTCCCTGTGGTTTGAGAATGCCATGAACTTTTTGAATGGCCTTCAGAAATCGTTCCATTCCAAAGGGTTTCATCAGGTAATCCACTACATCCAGCTCATATCCCTGGATGGCAAATTCGGCATAGGCGGTTGTGATGATGACCAGCGGTGGGTGTTTCAGGCTTCGCAGAAATTCCAATCCTGTGATCTTTGGCATGTTGATGTCAAGAAAAATCAGGTCGATTTCCTGTTCTTTCATAATTTCAATTGCATCCAGCGCATTGTTACATTTCTGCACCACCTCAAGGGAAGAAACATCCTGTGCGTAACGCTCAAGAATGCGTTGTGCAAGTGGTTCATCATCGATGATCAGGCATTTGATTTTCATGATAAATCCAGGGTTAGTTTAACTTCGAAAACATCACCGGTATCGAAAATTTTTAATTCATGCTTTGATGGATAAAGCAGGTTGAGGCGTTTTCTGACATTTGCCAGCCCGATTCCTTCATTGTTCCCGTTGACCGGCACAGTAGAATTGTATTTTTTATTCTTTACGATGAAAAATATTTTGCCCGGATGGGTCAGGTCGAATGATATCCGGGTGTTTCCCTTCAAATGCCATGGAGACAAAGTAATTCAGGCAGATGAAAAGGGCAATGTTTAACATCTCAAGCAAAGAAAAGAGAAGGTAGCGGCGCTTTTTAAAGAAAATCGGTAACAAGATGAGAAAGTTGATGTAAACAGAAACAGCAAGAAAGACCAATGTTATAATAATGTTAATGGCTGTCTGTAAATCCATGGCCTGTAATCTGAAATGCCGTGTAAGAAAAATAAGGACGACGAAAAGCACCAGGCTCAATATCCAAAACAGAAGATGCATCAGGATACTGCCAATGCGGATCTTGTGTGGGATCTTTTGAATCAACATATCAGGAATCTGTTTTATTTTCAAATATCCAAAAAATCTCCGCAAATTCAAAGGAATTTTGATATTTGTGCTGTTTTCACTGTTCAACTCCTGTTTTAGTGTGTTAAACTTGAACATTGTTAAGCTGTGAAAAGTACCATGTTATTGACTTTTAATCATATTAATCTAAAAAAATTGCCTGGTTTTTATCTTCTGCGTAATATTGCAAAAAAATATTTCAGAATAGTCAACTATAAAATCCGGTACGATGAAGAAAACAATCACGAGAAATCTGTCTCCAATAATCCTTTCATTCAGGATGAAGCATAAAATTGCTTCCCTGGTTATCTTTCTGGTCCTTTCTTCAGGAATCAAACTGTTTGCAGGAAATCCACCAGATGAGGGAATGTGGTTGCCCATTCTCATCGAACGCCTGAATTATGTAGACATGGAGAAAATGGGATTGCACCTAACTGTCCAGGAATTATACGACATCAACCACTCCAGCCTGAAAGACGCTATTGTCGGGCTGTCCAGCGGAGGTGCTGCTTCAGGCGGTTTCTTTTGCACAGCAGAAGTTGTTTCAGGCGAAGGCCTGCTGTTTACCAACCACCACTGTGGATACAGTGCAGTGCAAAACCATAGTTCCCCCGAACATGACTATCTTACTAATGGATTCTGGGCAATGTCGAAAAAAGAAGAATTGTCCAATGAAAATCTTTATGCTTCGTTCCTGATCCGAATTGAAAATGTTACTGATTCTGTCATTCCCTTTCTTTCGGATACCCTGAAAGAATCGGCCCGTTCGGAAAAGATCAAAGATCTCACAGCAAAAATGAAAAAGCGGGCTGCTGAAAATGGAAAATACGAAGTCAGTATCAAGGCTTTTTATGGTGGTAATGAATATTATCTTTTTGTCTTTAAAACTTACAAAGACGTCCGCCTGGTAGGTGCACCACCTTCTTCCATTGGAAAATTCGGCGGAGACACCGACAACTGGATGTGGCCTAGGCATACCTGCGATTTTACCGTATTCCGGATCTATGCTGATTCAACCGGAAATCCCTCTGCTTACAGCGAGAAAAATGTCCCACTGAAACCCAAATACTACCTGCCTATCAGCATGAAAGGGGTTAAGAAAAATGATTTTACCATGATCTGGGGATATCCCGGAAATACAAGCCGTTACCTTACTTCCTATGGAATGGAATTCAATCTGAATATCTTATATCCCTCCCTCATTAAACTTTTTGGGAAAGAACTGGATGTCATGAAAGAACGGATGGACGTGGATACGAAAGTAAAAATTGATTATGCCGAAAACTACGCCATGATTGCTAATACCTGGAAGAATTTTATCGGGCAGTCAAAAATGTTGGTCAAAAACAAAGTGGAGGATAAAAAGAAAGCCATTGAAGCCGAATTTACCAGTTGGTACAGCAAGTCACCAGAATTGCAAAAGAAATACGGAACCGTTCTTGAAAACATCAAAAACGGGTACAGCAAGATGAACACCATCGCCTTTCCTTTCTTCTATGCAAATATAGCAGGAATGGGACTGGATGCTGTTCAGTTGGCAGGACAATTCGGCAGCCTGAAATCAGCCCTGATTGCCAAGGCCGGAATCAAAGAATCGGTTGAAGGGCTGAAAGCAACAACCAAAGCCCATTTCAAAGAAATTGACCCGTCGGTTTCCCAAAAAACCATGGCCGAATTATTGAAACTCTATGAACAAAACGTTCCAAAGGAACAGTTACCTTCGGTTTTCACAATGATCGAAAAAAATTATCATAATGATTTCAATGCCTTTGCTGACGAAGTTTTCAAGACATCTGTCTTCGCTACCGAAGCAAAGGCAATGGCGTTTCTCAATAAACCAAAGGCGAACGTCTTTAAGAAAGACCTGGCTTCGATCATGGCTCAATCCTTCCAGGAGGCAAGTGGGAAATATTCTGCTGCCTATGGTGAAGCAAGAACTTCCGTTTCGGCCGGGAACCGTCATTTTATTGCCGGCCTTCGTGAGATGAACCCGAAACTGGTATCATATCCTGATGCCAATTCTACGTTACGTATGACTTATGGAAAAGTGTTGGATTATTTCCCTGCCGACGCCGTACATTATGAATATTATACAACCATGAAAGGCGTGATGCAGAAAGAAGATCCGAACAATGATGAATTTATCGTGCCGGATAAACTGAAAGAACTCTATAAAGCAAAGGATTTCGGACAATACAGTGAGAACGGGGAAATGATTACCTGCTTCCTCACCAACAATGATATCACCGGCGGAAATTCCGGAAGCCCTGTCATTAATGGAAATGGTCAATTGATCGGTCTTGCTTTCGATGGCAACTGGGAGGCCATGAGCGGAGATATCTCTTTTGAGCCCGATTTGCAGCGAACTATCAACGTGGATATCCGCTATGTCCTTTTCATCATAGACAAGTTTGCCGGTGATACCAGCATTATCAAAGAACTTACCCTTGTAAAATAAGACAATATTTTGATCCGATACAAAGCCCGTCAGGTTATAAAATCCCGGCGGGCTTTGTTATTACAGACTCTGCCTGTACAAGGTTTTATTATCAGGATCGCCGAGAATATCATACATGTAATAGACCTGATCTTCATAAATTCTGATTTTCTGGGGATAGGGATGAATAAGGTTGAGAATCTTGTGAAGATCCCCCGTGTTAAGGTCAATCCGGTAAAGCCCGGTTCCGGTACTTTTCAGGAATGTGGTATAGACTTTTGATTGGCTTTCGTCCAGGAAAATATCGCCCGACCATCTGCCGTCTTTTATTTCTTCAATATTGATCTTCAGCTTGTAGGAAAAATTTCCAACCGTGTCGTAAAACTCAAGTTGTTTTGCCGGAATGTCAAAGATGCAGACAAATTTGTTGATTATATAAAGTGCTGATTTCACCGGTCGATAGAGAATTTTATGGGTAAAACTCCATTCATTGAATTCTTTTCTGAATAATGGCAATTCATTGGGTATATAATCGGGCTGGCTACTGATCAGGGACCATGCATCTTCAGGGTTTCTCCGTAGCATTTTCGCTTTTTTTTCATCAAGCACCTGTGTCAGTTCATGTCTTTCTTTACTGATCCGGTCGATTCCATAATACTGGACACCCTGGTCAAGGTTGAACATTTTTTTAAAGAAAAGCACCTGGTCTGTTGATGCCACACAGTTGGACAGAACATCGTTAAATTTATCCATTCCCACGGCATGGATCATCCAGAGATCTCTATCATTCCTGTAAACCTGAAAAACTGAATCCTTCCCGACAACATGAAGATAACCGAGACAATCTTTCAAAAGAGAGGCGGGGGTAAAATACAATATTCCGGATCTTGCTACGGTATCCCCTTTCAGGTTTTTGCATATCAATTCTTCCTTTGAAACGCGGTTCCTGTAAACAAGCAAATACACAAACCCGCTGTCGATCTCATAATCCCTCAGGGTAAAATGCTCACTTTTGAAAAAAGATTCAATCTTATTTGCCTTGATCTCTACTTCCTTCAGCTCATGGATTTCCGTTTCCATGTATAAGGTCATGGAATTTGAAGTTCCGTCAAGAAGGATTCGTTTGGTTTTAAATCCAAGGTGACTAACTTTCATGAAGATGGGAATCGTATCGATGTAAAAGGAAAAGGCGCCTTGCTGATCTGTGGCAGATCCTAGTTTCGATCCTTCAAAGGAAATATTGACATTAGCAAGCGGGGCCCTGCTGTCGGACATGAAAACTTTGCCGTAAAAAAACCGATAATGTATCTGGCAATTAGCAGATTTCCCGCATAATAATAATACTAAAAGAAAAAGATGTAAAAACAGAAACGGTTTCAAAAGATGCTTCATGACCATCTGGCAAAAAAAATGATCTCTTTTTGCCTCTCAAAGTTAACAAAAAGAGATCGGTAAGCAGGAAAAACACCGGATATTCTTCCGGTTATATCGGTTAAACCCAGCATTCAGTAGATTATCAGGCAAAAGCATTTTACTTTGGCTTTATTTAGCAGTACCTTCGTGAAGTTGTTTCAACCAGACGTAAGAGAACTGATATTCATAATGAAGAGAAAAATTAAGATCCTGATCCATGTCATCTACTGGTTTTACATGATTAATCAGTTTTTGTATCCATGGTACATCAATAAAACAGAAAGTTATTTCTGGACAGATACCTCGTTGAACCTTGGTTTAAGTTTCATTAATTTTTATGCTTTCTATTTTATTCTTCCCTTCCTGATCAAGAACAGAAATATTTTTCTGAGCATCTTAACAGGAGCCTTACTGCTATTCGGCATTGCTGTGGCCCGATATTATATCGAGGTGCTTTTCTGGAAAGAGATTATTCATCTTCCGGCGAAGGAAATGACAAACCTACCTGAATGGTTCTATGCCGGGTTGCGGCTTTCTATTATTTCGGGGGCTTATGCCATTCTGATAAAATTCGCGATCGATTGGTTTGATACCCAGAAACTTAAGGCAGAACTGGTGAATCAGACCCAGACGAGCGAGTTGGCATTGTTGCGCTCGCAGGTAAATCCTCATTTTCTTTTTAATACCCTGAACAACATTTATTCCCTGGTATGTAAAAAATCACCCGATGCCCCTGAAGCCATCATGAAATTATCTTCCATCATGCGGTATATGCTCTATGATGCCAATACTGATGTCGTATTGCTGGAAAAAGAGATCGAATACCTCGAGAGTTTTATTGAACTCCAGAAACTACGCATCCGGCATACAGATTTTGTGGAACTTCGCATCGAAGGAGAGGTGGGTAATAAAACCATTGCTCCTATGTTGCTGATCCCTTTTGTTGAAAATGCATTCAAGCATGGAAGTAAAACGGGGCCCTCTCCGGGGATCCGGATCCTCTTGGTTTCTACACCGCATCAGCTGCTTTTTGAGGTCACAAACCATCTGAGAAAAAACCTCCTTGGATCGAAAGACACAATTGGGGGAATCGGGTTAAATAATATCACAAGACGATTGGAAATTCTATATCCCGGAAAATATGCTCTTGAAACAACACAAGAGAATGATCTTCACCGGGTTAAACTATTAATACAAACATAATGAAGATAAATTGCATCGCAATTGACGATGAGCCGCTGGCGCTGGATATCATTCGTGATTACTGTTCAAGGGTTCCCTTTCTGAACCTGGAGAAAACCTTTGAAAACGCTCTTGATTCGATAGAATATATCCGGGACCATCTCCTCGATCTCCTTTTTCTTGATATTCAGATGGAGGAACTCTCGGGAATCCAACTTCTGAATGCATTAAGCCACCGGCCTTACGTGATCTTTACTACTGCCTTTGATTCCTATGCGCTGCAGGGGTTTGAACTGGATGTGATAGACTACCTGTTAAAACCCATTTCCTTTGAACGGTTTGTAAAAGGAGTCAACAAGGTATATGAAAAGGTTCAGACCGCCCAGAGAGCCAACACTTCTTCTGAATCCGGTCTGGCCATTGCCCATGGAGATCCTTTCTTTTTTGTAAAAACGGAAACACGGATCGAAAAGATCCGTTATGCCGATGTTCTTTTTATTGAAGGAATGGGTGATTACTGGCGTATCATTACCACTTCGAAAAAGATCATGAGCCTTCTGAACTACAAAAAACTGGAAGAGATCCTTCCCCAGAATCAGTTTGTCAGGGTGCACAAATCATTTATCATTGCCCTCGATAAAATCGACAGCGTTGAGCGGAACCGTATCAAAATCGGCGACCGGTTGATCCCTATCAGTGAAACCTACAGGAAAACTTTCTTTGACCGGATTGAAAAGAAATCATAATAAGGTATTTATTGAATTCCTTATTCCGTTATACCTATCACGGCCACCTCAGAATAAAAATAATCCATACACACCTCTCCCATGGGATGGGATTTTTAATTTACAAGCACAAAATCCATTTGTTTCCTTGGCAGGTCAACTTTTTTAACCTTTATCCTGACTTTCCCCCCGAGTTTGTACTGTTGTCCTTTTCGTGAACCGATCACCTGGTAATTCTCTTCATCCAGGTAATAAAAATCATCATACATATCTCTCAGCCGGATCATTCCTTCGCACTTGGTTTCCACAATCTCAACAAAGATTCCCCACTTGCTTACCCCGGAGATCAATCCGTCGAAAATCTGGCCTACTTTATCTACCATGAATTCTGCTTGTTTATATTTTACCGACATGCGTTCGGCACTTTCAGCTTTTCTTTCCATTTCAGATGAATGTTCACACCTGCTTTCATATTCCTCCCGGTTGGCAGATTTTCCTTTTAAAAGATATTCCTGCAGTAACCGGTGAACCATGAGGTCGGGATAACGGCGGATTGGTGAGGTAAAATGGGTATAATACGGAAAGGAAAGTCCGTAATGCCCGATGTTGGTAGTTGTATAGAATGCTTTTGCCATAGTCCGGACTGCGATGGTTTCCACCATGTTTTCTTCACCTTTCCCTTTGATCTGGTCAAAAAGGCGGTTGAACGACTCGGCAAGGCTTTTACGGTTTGTAAAATTGATCTTATAACCCAACTTGGCGATAAACTGGGTAAAATTTTCCAGCTTCTCGGGTATAGGGCTGTCGTGAACCCGGTAAACAAACGTTTTTGGATCTGAATTCCCTTTTTTCTTTCCCACCCATTCGGCTACCTTGCGATTGGCCAGAAGCATGAAATCTTCAATCAGTTTATTTGCGTCTTTCATTTCCCGGAGGTAAATTTCCACCGGTTTCCCTTTTTCATCAAGTTTAAACCTGACTTCCTGCGTCTCAAAATTGAACGATCCTTTACGGAAACGTTCTTCCCTCAGCTTTGTGGCAAGTTCGTTGAATACCCGGATATCTTCTGCATAATCACCTTTTCCTGATTCAATGATCTCCTGCACCTCATCGTAACTGAACCTCCGGTTGGAATGGATGACTGTTTTCCCAAACCACTCATTAAGAATCCCTGCATTTTCATCCATTTCGAAAACGGCGGAAAAACAAAGGCGATCCTTGTCGGGTTGTAAAGAACACAGTTGGTTGGATAACCGTTCGGGAAGCATTGGAATTACCCGGTCAACCAAGTAGACGGAGGTCCCGCGTACGTAAGCTTCCTTATCGATGGCCTTTCCGGGCTTGACATAATAGGAGACGTCGGCAATGTGAACTCCTATTTCCCAGTTGCCGTTTTGCAGCTTTTTCAGCGAAATGGCATCGTCAAAGTCCTTGGCATCGACCGGGTCGATGGTGATGGTAAAAACATTCCGGAAATCCTTTCTGTTGCGGATCTCATCTTGTGGAATGCCAACCGGAAACTGTTCCGCTTCCTTCTCTGATGCCGGAGAAAAAACCAGCGGAAATTCAAATTCAGCCAGGATCGAATCCATTTCCACATCATTGTTTCCAGGCATTCCCAATACATGCTTGATCTCTCCAAAGGGGTTTTCCGATTGAGGAGGCCATTCCGTTATTTCTGCAACAACTTTTTGTCCGTTCTTTGCTCCGTTTAGGTGGGTCAACGGGATAAAAATATGTACCGGCATGGAAGGATTATCGGGGATAAGAAAAGCGAAGTTTCTTGATACCTCTATGGTTCCAACGAATTGTTTTTTATTTCTTTTCAGGATCTCGACGACTTGTCCTTCTGTTTTTTTCCCTTTTCTTTTCGGGAACAATAACACCTTGACCTTATCGCCATGAAGTGAATGTGCAGTACTGGTAGGGGAAATGAAAACATCTTCTTCACTTTTATCATCCAGGATTACATAGGCCTTTCCGGTTTGTTTCATATCGATTGTGCCGGTCACATAGGCGCTTCCTTTGGGGGGAAACTTTTCGCTCTTTTTGTTTACCTGATATTTACCTTGTTTGCTTTCTTCCAGCTCTCCGCTTTCGGTAAGTTGCTCAATAATGCCCCTGATCAGCTCTTTACTTGCATTATCACTCACTCCCAGCCGGGCCGCTACCTGTTTGTAATTGAACTTGCTGAGCGGATTTCCCAGGAATACTTCCATAACACTCTTTACGAATGTATTTGCGCTGTCGTACGATTTTCTTTTCTTATTACTCATTCTGTCGCTGTTTGCATATCTTGTAGTAAAGGTAATACATTTTGAGCACTGTCCTGGTTTTCATTATACCTCACGCCATTCATCAGGAAATAAAAAAAAGAAGCCTCCCGTTAGGTCAGCTTCTTTTTTTATTCGCCTGTTAAAGACCAGGAAGAAAAATTATCAGGATGTGAATTCAGGTGGGAATTTTGATAACAATTTGTTATCTTTGGCGGCGGAATTTTTGGATTTAATATAGCTACATATTTTATTCCATCACGATCCCTTTTCCACCCTGGTCTTTTGCAGGTTATCTTTCGTTTCTTTTTTCAGTTTTATTGATTGGTTAATACTTATTTGTATTTCTTTTAAGGTGATCTGATTACTCGTTCTTATCCGTCCAGACTGAAATCATGGTCGGTGAATTTGTTTGTGCATAAACGCCCCAGCGGTTGTTATCGATTGGTACAGAAATTCTTGTTCCGACGGATATTGTATATGGTCCGAGAATAACAGATCGGTCAAGGCGGTAAATATAAACTGTGATAGTTGGTGTTCCGGGACCATCTGATAATGGTGACCCGTCATTGGAAACATTCATATCCCGTTTCTCAAGGATGAGATTACTGCTGATGGGAATCGATGGGTCTTCCTGAAAGGTAGCTTGATCTGTCAGAAGAACACTGAAAGAGGGGATGGGATTAGCCGCTCTAACTTTAGCAAAGACTGCAGTAATCATCAGGAGCGAAATTGTTAAAAAAAGTATCTTTTTCATTTTGGGCAATTTTTTATCTTTTTTTCTTTATTGAATAAATTACACTGCAAAATTACATTGATGATTTAGTCTGCGCAATTGCTGAAAACCGTAAAATGAACTAGTGGAAACCCGCTATATCTTTCTGTAAAAAAAACATTACTGTGTTGATTGTTAATCATATAACATTTCGGTTTGGCGTGCAGGTTACACGCCATGAAAAATTTTTTTTCGACGGATTTTTGATAAGGCGGAAAAAAAGTATGTTTTTTTGTTGAAAACTAACCGTTTTTTGTGAATAACATACTGGAAAAGGGAGAGTTGAAAACAGGTGTTTAGATAATTCCTCTTTCAAGGAGAATTTTCACGAGTTCTGCATTATTTCGCGCTGCGCATTTTTCCCGTATATTTTTTATCGTTTTCTCAACAGTGGAGATACTCAAAGATTTTTTTTCGGCGATTTCCTGCTGTGTCAGGCCATTCGACAAAAAAACAACATATTCTTTCTGATTCGGTGTCAGAATATATCTTGGGTCGGCAAACCCCGCCCGGAAGGCCTGTTCTTTTTCCGGTTCGATCATTCCTGTAAAAACGGTCATTCCCTGAAAAACTTTTTCAAGTGTCATGCGGATCTCGTTTTTTTCTGCATTTTTCAATAGATAGGCCATCGCACCTGCCTCAAACATTTTACGCTGCCATAGGGTCGAATCTTCCGAAGTAAAAATCACGATAGGTTTCCCGGGGAAATGTTCTTTTAATTTTTTTATATTATATAGTGGCTGGTATCCCGGGATCCACAGATCCAGAAGAAAGACATCGAAGGATGATGGAACGGCTTCCGCGATAACTTTATCAACATCGCTGGCACTACCAATTATCTCAATACCGTCCCGCGAAGGACGGAATGTGTTTCGTAATCCTGTAATGATAATCGGATGGTCTTCGATGGTGAACAACCTGATCATGAATCGCTTATAGTCATATCGTTTTTGTTTTTCCCTGAACCAATGGAAATTTTATTTCCCACGATGTTCCATTCCCCGGAGACGACGTCACTTTCGCAGAACCGTTCAGTAATTTAGCCCGCTCAAAGATATTCATTAACCCCATTCCTTTCTTTTCAATCAGGCTTGAATCAAATCCGGGGCCATTGTCATTATAGTGTAAGATCAATCTGTCAGCGTTTCTTTGAAATGTGATGCTTACATAACTTTCCTTTGCATATTTTCCGGCATTTGTGAGCAATTCCTGAACAATCCTATAGGTATGAAGAATCACTTCTTCGTTAAGTATAAGAGGTTTTTCTGGCATCTCAAGATGTATCCGTAAACCGACCACTTTCCTGATATCTTCACATTGCCCGAGAATTAGTTCTTCAAATGTAAAATTATCCAGCATGGCTTTGTTCATTCGGTGAGAGATCATGCGTATGCTTTTCCCAAGGTCTTTAATTTTACTCTGAATTTCCTCCTTTATTTGAGTATCGGGCAAATCCAGGTTTTCAATCTCCCCGGTAATGCCCAGTACCAGTTGCCCGGTGATATCATGCAGCTCTCTCGCCGTTCTTGCTTTCTCATTTTCTTCCATTTCGATGAGCCGTTTGGCCGACTGGATCTGCTGCACCTGGAGCTTCACCCGGTTTTTCTGCTGCAACCAGAGAATGATGAAAACAAACCCGATGATCATGAAAATGGTGATTGTCAGCCCTAACTGTGTCTTCTGCAACCGGTTTTGCTGCACCAGGATTTCTTGTTGATTGTCATGAATGGTCAATTCTTTGCTTTTCAGATCCAGTAATACACCCAGTAACCTCACCTGTTCAGAGGCCTGGGCCTTATCCGCCGTTATCCTTTTATCCATTGCCGTTTTCTGCCATTTCGCTGCTGCTTTAAAGTCCCCCTTACGTACAAGCACCTCTGCATAAGTGTCGCACAATGTTGCCATCCAGTCATCGTTTTTCTCTTTCTGGGCAAGCGGGATGGCATGATCGATCAAACATTCTTCTGCACCTTTGATATTTCCCTTTTCAAGATAACTGTACACCATATTATTGTAAGCCGCCATGTCAACTTCAAAAAAGTTGTTATTCCGGGTGAGTTTTAATGCTTCCCTGAAATAGAAGAGGGCAGTATCCGGATTCGTTGCGTTATATCCTATATTGGTATAGATTTTCGCCAATCCTTCTTCTGTTCCTTTGCTTTTTTTTAGGTAACGAATGGCTTCTTTCTCTAGTTTGTATGCCTTGACCGGATCCTTTTCAAATCGGGCAATATTTCCCAGTGAAAGGCCGATCTGCTTTGGGAGTGAATTCCTGACCGCAATTTTATTTGCCGAATCATACATTTTCTCTGCATTTTCCTGGTTTTTGATGTCGAAATTGATGTTTCCGAGTGCATTGAGGGCCTGTGACATCGTAGAGTAATCTTTTTGTGAATCTGCAATCTTAATACAGGAGTCCAATAAAACAATAGCCATTTTGAAATCTTTTGCTATATAATAGAGTGTAGCACAGTTGAAAAGGAGAAGGGGTTTCGGAGCATCAATTTTGGCGCTGTCTGCCAGTTTCAATGCTTTGTTAAAATAAATGTAACTAGAATCTTTATCATTCTTATAAAAGGCCTGCCCCATCAATGAATAACCATGAATAAGATCCTCTGATGTTCCTAATCTGCGTGCATAGTTTAATGCTTTTTGTGCATTCTTTAAGCAAAGAATTGGATTGCTGGATACCATGGTCTTTACAAGTGAATCCATTTTTTTTATGGAATCCCGAAGAGAAGTCAGTTTGGAGGGATCTATTGGAACCGGATGTGAGAAAGTGCCTAACGGAGATAATTCAATTATGCATCCCAGCAACAACCCGAGAATTATTGAATTTAAATACTTCATTTAATCATTTCCTACCGCTTAATTAACAAAGATACAAAAACAAAAATTACAATTCATTATATTTCAAATTATTCCTTTTCGGGATGTTGGTTTTGAAAGTCATATATACATTAAAGGGTTATTCTTGCTTTGAGTCTAATACAGGTAATGCCCCAAGCAATGATTTTGTATATTCCTTTTCCGGAAATGAATATATTTTATCTGCATCTCCAATTTCTTCAATTCTCCCGTTTCGCATCACGATGAGCCTGTCGGACATGAACCGTACTACCGATAGATCGTGTGAAATGAAAACGTACGTGAATCCAAATTCGTTTTTCAATTTGTTAAGAAGGTTGAGGATCTGCGCCTGTATGGAAACATCCAGTGCGGAAACCGATTCGTCACATATGATCAGCCTGGGTTGAACGGCTAGTGTTCTTGCAATGCACACCCGTTGCCGCTGCCCACCCGAAAATTCATGGGGATACCGGCTAAAATGCTCACGGCCAAGGCCTACCATTTCAAGTAATTCGATGGCCCTGCGTTTTCTCCCGTCACAGCCGGGGTATTGAGCCTGAATCAACATCGGTTCCATGATAGCAGCCCCTGCCGTTAACCTTGGGTTGAGTGATGAATAGGGATCCTGGAAAATAATTTGAAGGTCTCTTCGAATTGATTTTAATTTTTTTTGCGACAGGCCCTGGATCTCCTGGCCATCGAAAATAATTTTTCCGGACTGGGCCCTGATTAATTGAAGAATGCTTCTCCCCAGTGTGGTCTTTCCACTCCCCGACTCACCTACAATGCCTAGGGTTTCCCCTGGAAATACATCAAAAGACACGCAATTGACTGCTTTTACAAATGCATCGGCTCTCCCGAAAAAAGAATAGTGGGATGGAAATTCTGTTTTCAGATCCTTAACCTGCAATATCGGTGGATGAGAATAGATCATTTCATGTCGGTTCTTTCGTTCTTTCGTTGTTTCTATTTCCGGTACCGTCATTGGCAAAATCCCTGGTTCTAAAAATTCCGTGATGGTAGGAAGCCTTTTCAACCGCTTGTTTGCAGGAGGACGGCACTTTAACAAACCTGTAGTATAGGGGTGTGAAGGTGATCTGAAAAGCGTATCTGTTTTGCCCTCTTCCACTACCTTTCCATTATACATAACCAGAATACGGTCTGCAAAATCCGAAACCAGCGCCAGGTCATGGGTGATGAACAAAATACTCATACCATGCTTTGCCTGTATCTCTTTCATAAGGTCCAGTATGGTTTTCTGAACCGTAACATCCAGTGCCGTGGTAGGTTCATCGGCAATGAGCAGGTTAGGATTGCACGACATGGCAATGGCGATCATTACCCGCTGTTTTTGTCCCCCGGAAAGTTGGTGGGGATAAGATTCGAAAATAGCCTCGGGCCTTGGAAGCCTGACTTCGTTAAACCAGTCCAGCGCTCTCAATTTGGCCTCTTTCCTGCTAATCTTCAAGTGCCATCGCATCACTTCTGTAACCTGGAAACCACATGTAAGGACTGGATTTAACGAGGTCATCGGTTCCTGGAATATCATTCCAAACTCTTTCCCCCTGAAACCCTGCATCTGTTTTTCGGTAAGTAACAATAAGGAAGATACTGATCCATGGGTATCCCGGAAAAAAATATTCCCTTTTTTGATCTCTCCTTCGGGATACGGGATCAGCCGCATCAATGAAAGTGCAGTGACCGACTTCCCGGATCCTGATTCCCCGACAATTCCCAAGGTTTCGCCACGTACCAGCGAAAAACTGACATCCTCAATCGCCGTTGTTATTTCATGCTCGTGATGAAAAACAACTGTAAGGTCATTTACTTCTAAAATCTTTTGTTGATCCATTCCAAGGAAATAGAACTTCCGCATTCGTTTTCCCGCAGCAACAGGCTGCCCGGTAATTAATAAAAAAAGGTGCTCATTTTGGTATTACTTTTTCAAAATTAACCGATAAAGCAATATAAATTATACGACATGCTATTAATTGATGATTTTATTTCATTACTCTTTCCGAAAATTTGCGCAGCCTGTGGGAACAGCCTTTGGAAACAAGAAGAAACGGTGTGCCTTTCCTGTGAATTTCATCTTCCACGGACGAATTTTCATCTTGCCCATGAAAATCCGATCAGCCAATTGTTCTGGGGAAGGGTAAGCCTGGAAAGTGCTGCTGCTTTCCTCTATTTTAATAAAGGAAGTAAGGTTCAACGGCTTATCCACCAGCTGAAGTACAAAGGGCGCAAGGATATCGGGATCTATTTTGGCCGGCAATATGGGCAGCACTTGAGATATTCTCTTTTTTTCCAGACGGTTCAATTAATCGTTCCGGTGCCGCTTCATTCAAAAAAACTTTTGCAAAGGGGATATAACCAGAGTGAACAATTTGCAATCGGACTGGGGGAAACCATGAAGATCCCGGTAGATCCGTATGCCATCTGCCGTAAAAAAGAAACGGAAACGCAGACGAAAAAATCACGGTTCAGACGATGGCAGAATGTAGCGGAAGTTTTTGATGTAACAAATCCAGGGCCGATGGAAATGAAACATGTTCTTCTTGTTGATGATGTAATCACCACAGGTGCAACCCTCGAATCCTGTATCCATGTATTGTCGTCAATCCATGGGATCCGGATCAGCGTGGCAACAATTGCAGTGGCTCCTGCTTAACGTTTCCCGCCAAGGACACAGGTTTTCTTTAAATGGCTGACCTTCCCTTCAGGTTTTATTAATTCGATATAAAGAATATAAATCCCGATAGGCGATTTCTGGTTTGTATCATTACGGCCATCCCAGATAATTCCATCCTCTGTTGATAGTAACCTGTTTTTCGCAAGACATCGGATCCGATTACCGCCGGCATCAAAAATGGTGATGTTCACCAAGTAACCCGGATCGTTTAAAGTAAATTCCACCAGTAAGACATCGTCTTTACCGTCATCATCTGGTGTAAAAACGAAAGGTGAGAGGCTTATTGCATCCATACCGGGATCAATCCGTAAAAACTCAGAATTCCGGTATCCCGGCGTTGCAAACCCACAGTTTTCTGAAGCGGAATGCCAGTTGGTAATATCCTCCGAAGGCAGTGCGGGATTTAATCGTTCGAGCGAAACGCCATCGGTCGTGGTCAAGAGATCTGAATACATCGTCGGCGAATAATAAACACGGTCTATGAGAATTCCGTCATTTTTCCTTGCTAAAACAACCGTTCCGTGGTCTCTGTCAAGGGAAGGCAATGCAGTCATCTGCACAAAAGTATCCGGATCCGGACAATAATATCTTTTCAGGATATCGCCCGGGGTTTTTGTCAATACGTAAAAATCACCGGGGAAAGAGAGAAGGCCAATTTCCGATATAGGCTTCAAATCGGTTCCAAGGTTTTGGATGCTGTCAAACAAACCCAATGCAAGTTGTTGCAGGTTTATAATTTTTTCAGACCGATTGAAGATTTCAATGAATTTTTCACCATCTGTTGCAGGATTTGCAAGGATTTCGTTAATGATAAGATCGCCGGGTAAAATGGAATCCGGAAGGCCAATCCTGACCTGCCGGACAGTGTCCATCAGGTTTCCTGCACAATCGGAGGGAGGGTTTTTACAGGATAAAACGTAGATGTGTTTTTTTTCCAGGGGTTTTGGCAGGTTAATATAAGCAGAACTGTACCCGGGTGGAACCGCCGAGATGCCGATAGAGGTATATTCACCCCGATTTAGCTGCCACTGGTTTGCATCTCTGATACTAAGACTGTCCATGGATTCGGAAAATTCAATTTCAATGGTGCTATCGGAAATGATCCGTGACCTTTTCAGGTATGGCTGAACATTATCCGGATGGGAAGCATGAACAGAATTAATTGCCCCCGGAGTTCCTCCTTTTGCATCCACCGAAGCCTTCCAGTTATCCAGGCATCCGCAGGGATTCTCCGGATCGATCATTTCAAGCGACCAGCCTCCGTTCTCCTTCAACGCATCCTGATACCAGTCAGGAGTGTATGTCACGGCATGGATCACCTTTCCGGAAGCATTCTTCAGAACCAGCGTGGTTCCTGCATTCGAAAGTGTAGAATAGGATGTAAAAAGATCAACACAGGGTCCATAAAAATTCATCATGATGCCCTTCGTCAGGATCAAGTATCCGTGAGGGGCAATACTGACGCCGGGAAAGGTTTTTGCAGAAGAACCATATTCAAAAGTCCATCCAACCAGGTTAACGGGAAACCGGGTGCGGTTATAAAGTTCAACATATTCACTTTCAGGTAACCCGGTTACTGGTTCCGGGTCAGCCATTATCTCATCCATAATAACATCCCAGGTTTTTACCTGGTAATTGGAAAAGGGAACCGCCGTTTCCGGCATTGCATTTCCTGCCAGGTCAAGAATTCCGGAAATGATCAGGGTATCGGAAATTCCATCCGGGAAGGGTTGCTGAAAAGATAATGTGACTTTTTCCCCATTCACAGGGTCGGGTATTGCCAGAAGTGGGTTTCCGTTCATTTTGGAATAATAATGATGGATGTCCCGGGCCGATGTGCTCCTGACATTTTCCGAAAATATAACTGACAGATGGGTACTATCTGCTAAAGTCAGGGAATCTACAGAAGGAGGAAGGGTGTCAATTCGGATATAACCCACATAAAAATCGTCGAAGTAAAATTTGGTCGAATTGCTTGCCGTATATTGGCAAAAAACACCAAACCAGGAGTAGGAAGACATGCCCGAATCCATATATTGGCCTTCTTCCACGTAATTCGTACCACCGGCGTTATCCGCATAGAGTGTCCATCTTCCTGTGGAATCATGGATCATTTTCAGCCGGAATACATTAGTCGAATGATTTGTGCAGGAAAAATTACCCCGGAAAAGTTTTTCCATCCGGGCTCCGGTTTGTTTGATGAAGGAAATGCTGTCGTTGCTTCCTCCGATTTGAAGAAAGTACCCGTTTACAGGGCCTTCCAGGTTAACGTTGTCAGAAACCAGGTACACCCTTGCATAATTATTCGCCGAGGTATTGAACGACAATTTCACCCAAAAAGTCCATTCGGTTCTTTCAACCCTCGAATTGGTAGTAACAAGCACCGAGGTGTCAGTTCCCGAAGCTGAAAGATGGAGCTGTCCGGCTGTATTGACTTCAAATTTCCCGGTATCGCCAATCCATTGCGGGTTCCGGGTAAAATCGCCATCAGTAAAATCATCACTGAACTGGGCTTTTAATGTAAATGCCAGGCTCAATAATATTAAGAGAACAAATTGCTTTTGCATATCGTTTTTTCTCCTTAATCGGAGAAAATCGAAAAGGTAATACATCAGATTCGAATTTCTTCAATTACCTTTGTTCCTTGTAATAATTAACCATCCGGGAATTCATGAAAATTGCAGTCATTGGTGCTACCGGCCTGGTGGGCCGTGAAATGCTGAAAGTTATCGGGGAACGGGATTTCGGTTCTTTCCGGTTGCTTCCGGTTGCCTCTCCGAAATCGACAGGAAAACCGATTTCTTTCAGAGATAAGGAGTATGTCATCCTGACACACAATCAAGCCATTGACGAGAAACCGGAGATTGCCATTTTTTCTGCTGGTGGATCGACTTCCCTGGAATGGGCTCCCAGGTATGTTGCAGCCGGTGCAACTGTGATCGATAACTCATCAGCCTGGCGAATGAACGAGGATGTTCCGCTCGTAGTTCCGGAGATCAACGGAAATATTCTCACAAATCAAGATAAGATCATTGCAAACCCAAATTGTTCCACCATAGGGATTGTTGTTGCCCTCGCACCTTTGCATAGAAGATACCAGATCAAACGAATCGTGATCTCAACCTATCAGTCGGTAACCGGAACGGGGATCAAAGCGGTGAGGCAACTTGAAAACGAACGACAAGGCATCGTTGGAGAAATGGCCTATCCTCATCCCATCGATCTTAACATTTTTCCCCATGGAGGTTATTTTCTTCCTAATGGATACACTTCGGAAGAAATAAAGCTGGTAACCGAAACCCGGAAAATCCTTGCTGCTCCTTCTTTGCAAATCACCGGGACCGTGGTCCGTGTACCAGTGACAGGTGGTCATTCTGCTTCCGTTAATGTTGAATTTGAAACAGAGGTTGATCCTGCACAGGCAAGGATGCTCCTTTCTCAAACAGAAGGAATAGTGATTCAGGATGACCCGGCAAATAATCTGTATCCTATGCCTTTATATGCCCGTGGAAAAGATGAGGTCTTCGTGGGAAGAATCCGTAAGGATGAATCCCAGCCGAAGACGCTGAATCTCTTTATTGTCACGGATAACCTCCGGAAGGGAGCTGCCACCAATGCCATCCAGATTGCACAGTATCTTCTGGCCCATGGTCTTCTCAGATAGATTTCCTGAAATTCAAGATGCTCACGTTTCCCTTCTGATTTTATTACTGAAGTGGAAAACAAAGTCTTTTGGCACTTTAATTGACAAATATCAATTAAATATTGAGAAACATTCTTCGTTTTCCGTATTTGATTCATTTTTTATTTAATTTTGCCTGTTTGTTTTCCGGATCAGGAATCAATTTATTTTAAATGGCAAGGTTTATCCAGTCTAATAATTGCGTTGATTGTAAATGTAAAAATTCGATTTTTAGTGCGCTTTCCACAGCCGAACTGGAGCTGATAAATAGCAACCGTTATGAAGTCAGTTTCAAGGCCGGCGAGATGATGTTTAAACAGGGAACTCCTTCACCGCATTTTCTCTGCCTGACCACTGGCTTAGCCAAGCTCTACATCGAAGGATACGGAAAAAATCTGATTCTTTCGCTGGTGAAACCGGTAGAATATATTTTGGGACCCGGCATTTATGTCGATAACCGGCATCATTATTCAGCTTCAGCAGTTGAAGATTCCACTGCCTGCCTGGTGGACGTAAATACATTTAAACAGATGACGCGCAGTAATCCCGATTTTGCAGATGAATTTATCCGCCGGATCAGTCTCATGACCATCTTTAATTTTGAACAGTTTATCAGCCTTACACAAAAACAGATGAACGGACGGATCGCAGATGCTTTATTTTACCTCTCCGACCAAATTTATGGCAGAAACCCATTTGAAATGACTATCTCACGCCAAGACCTGGCCGATCTGTCTGGCATGTCAAAAGAAAGCGCGATCCGGATCCTTAAAGAATTTAAAGATGAAGGGATCCTGACTGTCAATGGTAATATTCTCCATATCTTGAACCCTCAACAGTTAAAGAAGATCAGCGAAACCGGATAATCCTGACTTCCCTGTCTCTTTGCACCAGAAATCAATTATTTTCTTTTCATCATTTATTGACAAATATCAATGAACGGTTGATTTATATCGCATATTACTTAACAAATCTCAATATACAAATATATATATCTCATTATTTGGATAGGTAGTCGTTTTTCTCTTTATGGTATATTTGTTTCCCCAATATTTCGCATTCGCATAAATTCATACAAAGAAACAATTAACCAAAACCAACCTGATATTATGAAGAAGATTACCAAACTTTTCCTGGCTGCTTTATTGTTCGTTTCTGTTGCCGGATTTATTTTCTCCAGCTGCACGAAGGAAGGGCCCCAGGGGCCAGCCGGAACCAACGGAACCAATGCAGCTGCAACCTGCCAGGAGTGTCATAATTTCGCCGATACCATCGTTGCAAAAATTTTCCAGTATGATGCTTCAAAGCATGCAACCGGCAGTACTTTAATAGAGGCTTCACGCAATACATGTGCTCCATGTCATTCAAGCCAGGGCTTTGCAGAAGTTAATTCAACCGGTCAGTTCAATACTGCGGCAGGAATACCTGATGCAGCACCGATTAACTGCCGTACCTGCCATCAGATCCACAAAACATATACAAATGCAGACTGGTCGCTGGCAATAACTTCCGGGTATCGTATGCGTTATGATTCGACGGTAACCCAGACTTTCACCGCTGACGGGGGCTCTGCCAATCTTTGCGGAAGATGTCACCAGGCACGTCCTGCAAGTCCTGCGTTAACCAATCCTTCATCCAGCACGGATTCCATCAACATTACCAGCAACCGTTGGGGGCCGCATCACGGACCACAATCCAACATGCTTGCCGGTAAAGGTGCATACAACGATGCAGCATTCGGTCAACCCACGCATGCTCCAGTAGTTGCATGCATAGGTTGTCACGGTGGTAATGCACAGGGAAATTTTGCTGGAGGACATACCTTGATCATGACCAGCACTGAAACTGGTGACAATGTTGCTGTTTGTAACCGTACAGGCTGCCATAGCGGTCAGACATCGTTCGATATTAACGGCGATCAGACTGATATCGCCACAAGATTCCAGACGTTAAAGGTTCTGCTGGCTACTGCCAACATGCTGGATACAAATTCAATGTTGCTGAAACCTAAAAAATACTCACAAGCTGACCTATCCGTATTCTGGAATTTCCAGCTTGTATATGCTGACCGCAGCATGGGTGTTCACAATTATCCCTACACTAAAGCTTTGCTGATTGCCGGCATTGCACACTTCAATGGAAAGGATAAATAAATAATTTTTTGTATTGATGAAAAGGCTTCAGGGAAATTCTGAAGCCTTTTTTTAGATATTTTACGCTAATACCTTATCTTTACTTTCAATATTATTACTGTCAATTATAAAAACGTTTCATCATGCAAAAGAAAATCTTTGGTAGTTTGTTGGTATTCCTTATCGGAGTGTTGATTTTTGCCTCCTGTGCTAAAGACACTGTCGTACCTGCAAACAATATCAATCCCAACCTGAAAATCAGTTTTAAAGATACCATTCAGCCGATTTTCACGGCCGGATGTGCAGTTTCATTCTGCCATTCTGGAACTGTAAACCCAGACCTGCAGACAGGACAAGCTTATAATAGTCTTAAATCGGGAAACTTTATCAACACCGGTTCCCCGGCTCAAAGTATACTCTATACAGAAATGGCGCCCGGAGGAGGAATGTCAAGTCATTGCACGGTCAACCAGGCTGACCTTGTTCTGGCGTGGATCAAGCAAGGCGCATTGGACAATTAATCCGGCCATTCTTGTTTAATAAATATTAATCAATATGCATAAACCTATACCTGATATTATGAAAAAATTTCTTTTTGGCCTGTTGTTTTTCTTCACTGGCGTTTGTATCGTTTTTGCTCAGGATTCCATCCCTGCACAAACAAAAAACCCCTTGGTAAAAGCGCCATTTGAAAGCAGCTATTTCATTGATGATCAAACAGTGGCACTACCTCCAGCCCATTCATTGCAACTGATTATCCAGCATCGGTTCGGGACGATTCAGAACGGGTGGACCGACCTGGCTGGTATCTGGGGCGCTTCCAATATCCGTTTCGGACTCGATTTTACCATCAATAAAAATGTATTGATCGGATTGGGAACAACCAAGAATAAAAGGATCCAGGACCTCCAACTAAAATATACCTTTTTACGTCAGCGTAAAGGTGGGTTCCCATTTACCATGGCAGCTTATGGTAATATGGCGATCAATTGTTTGAATAAATCGAGTTTTGGTACTGATTTTAAATCACGCGACCGTTTATCCTATTATGGTGAGCTGATGATTGCAAGAAGGTTTTGCAAAATGTTTTCCGCCCAGGTTGGAATTGCATGGGTTCATTATAACATCGTGGATTCGGCCATTACCAAGCGGGATTGGCATGTCAACTCAATGTACAACGACAATCTCCAGATTTCCGGGATCGGCCGCCTGAAGATCAGTCCGCAGATGTCTATTATTGCCACCTATTCTCAATCTGTTCTGACCTACGTGAACAAGAAACCCTGGCCGAATGCCGGATTGGGAATTGAGGTTTCAACAAGTACCCATGCATTCCAGGTCTATTTTGCTGCCGCACAAGGTATTGTTCCCCAGGAAGTAGCTTTTTACAATGAAAATAATCCTTACAACGGAGTGATCCTGATTGGATTCAATATTACCCGTTTGTGGACCTTTTAATTAATATCAAATGTTTAACCTTAAAACATTCAAGTCAATGAAAAAAACACAGAAAGCGATTACCTTACTGGTGATGATGATCATCGCAGTAGTATTTATGCTTGGGAATACGGCCAATGCTCAACAGGCAAAAGCAAAACCATGGCCTGTTCCCGATAAGAATAAAACGATAAAAGCAGCTGTTAGCCTGAAAGACGCATCCGTGATCAGCAATGGAAAAGATCTTTGGGCTAAGAACTGCAAATCCTGCCATGGTGCCAAAGGTTTAGGTGACGGCCCTAAGGGAGCTTCATTGAAAACTTTCCCGGGAGATTTCTCCGGAGCAGCTTTTCAGGGTATGGGCGATGGCGAGATATTCTACAAAACCTCGACCGGACGTGATGAAATGCCAGCCTACGAAAAGAAACTTCCCGACGCAAATGATCGTTGGGCACTCGTAGCTTATATGCGCACCTTGAAAAAATAAGGTTTCGGTTAAAAGCAAATTGGGTGTTTTTGGGGTTCTGGAAACACCCAATTTCTTTTAACAAATTGGGTTCATCATTTTTACGCGAAGATTATTCTATGGTTAATAAACTTAACTACCGGCCAGCCTGGATCGTCTTGATTTTACTTGTTTTTCCCACGATTATTTTCTCTCTTGGCTTCTCGGCTAATTCAAAATCCGGTTCTACCGACACGACAGTCATCCAAAAAGAGAATACACCTTCTCTGGATATTCGGTATTCAAATCATAAAAATGCCACGAAGAATGAAAATTGCTTTAAATGCCATGGGCAGTCAAAATATTCTTACGAAAACATCGAATCCCGGAAAAAAGCCACAAAAAAAATGTACGCCGAGCTCATCATTGACCGGTCGGTTTTTTATGAATCCAACCACCGTGAGTTCAAATGTATCGACTGCCATTCCGAAGATTATAATACTTTCCCGCACCAGGGAAACCTCCGGATGGAATCAAAACCCAATTGCCTCGATTGCCATGGGGGTGATGAAAAATATGCCAAGTTCCATTTTGAGAATATTGAAAAAGAATTCCAGAAAAGCGTCCATTCAGAGAAGCACAGTGATGATTTCACCTGCTGGATGTGCCATAATCCGCATACTTATAAAATAAATGCCCGTACAAACGTAAACATCAAACAGACCATTGCCTATGACAATGCCATCTGTTTAAATTGTCACGGAAACCTCTCCAATTACCAGTTATTAACAGATAAGGCAAGCCCTAACTTACTCAAAAAGCATGATTGGCTTCCAAACCAGAAGTTGCATTTTCTTTCTGTCCGTTGCATTGAATGCCATACAAAGAAAATCAATGACAGTACTTTGGTTGCGCACAAAATCCTCCCTAAAAAAGAAGCAGTAAGGAATTGTGACCAGTGTCATTCTTCCAATTCCGAATTACTCGCGGCTCTTTATAAATATAAGATCAAGGAAGTGCGTAGTGCAAAAGGATTTTTTAAAGGTGTTATCAGCAATGATTCATATGTGATCGGGGCAAACAGGAACTACTATCTGAATTTTATCAGTATTGTTCTTTTCTCTATTGTGATCCTTGGAATCATCATTCATGCCATCAAAAGATTTTTCTAATGGAGTAATTTCAAAAAAACCATGACAGAAGAAAGAATTTATTTATATCCGGTCTGGATCCGGTTATGGCACCTTCTCAATGCCATACTCTGTTTGACATTGATCATTACCGGTATCAGCATGCAATTCTCCAATCCAAAATTTCCTATGATCCGTTTTGATGTGGCAGTTTCAATTCATAATATTTTAGGAATCCTTTTAACAGTAAATTACATTTTTTTCTTTGCGGGAAATTTAATCACCCGTAACGGTAAATATTATAAACCTGTTATATCTGGCTATTTCAGCAGGCTGATGACCCAATTCAGTTATTATACCTGGGGATTATTCAAAGGTGCAACAGCGCCTTATCCGGTGACCCAGGAAAGGAAATTCAATCCTCTCCAGCAAGCTACCTATATAGGAACCATGTATTTTCTGATACCCCTTGTTTTTATTACCGGGTTGGCAATGCTTTATCCGGAGGTCATTCCGGCCCGCATTTTTTGGTCCAGTGGTCTTCATTTCACTGATCTTCTTCATATTATTGCAGGATTTCTGATCTCTGTCTTCATGTGTATTCATGTCTACTTTTGCACAATCGGAGCAACACCGGTCAGTAATTTTAAAAGTATGATCAACGGATTTCATGATGTACATTGATAACGGCTTTCTTTAATACCGTAATTCATCACTTCTTTATTTATAAAACACTGAATTCGAAATCTATTAATATTTTTCGTACATTTCACGGTAATTAGTGTTCTCTAAAATCCTTTCTACAATGAAAATGCCAAAATCGGTTTCCAATTGGATGAGCATCATTGGGGCTATTCTTGCCATTAATAGCTTCATACTCATCATCATTCTTTTTATAGAGTCGCTATTCACCAGCCATGATAATCCGTACAACGGGATGTTTACCTATATTCTTCTTCCCACCGTCCTGGTGATCGGATTAGTTCTTATCCCCATCGGAATGTTTGTGAAACGTCGGAGGGTAAGCAAGGAAGGCGAATCCAGATGGCCGGTACTGGATATGAACAGTAGCAGGCAGCGCCATCGTTTATTAATGTTCTCAATCTTTACATTCCTTTTTCTGATTGTTTCGGCAGTAGGAAGTTACGAAGCTTTTAATTTTACCGAATCTGTTCCTTTTTGCGGGAAGCTTTGCCATAAGGTGATGGAACCGGAATATGTCACCTATCTTCATTCCCCCCACGCAAGGGTTGCTTGCGTGGAATGCCATGTGGGAGAAGGCGCCGACTGGTACGTAAAATCAAAGTTGTCAGGTCTTTACCAAGTCTATTCCGTTTTATTTCACAAGTATTCTCAACCGATCGGAACGCCGATAAAGAACCTGCGTCCTGCACGCGAAACCTGTGAACGTTGTCATTGGCCAGAAAAATTTTATTCCCCGAAGCTGGATAATAGAAGGACCTATCTCACCGACAGCCTGAATACCGAATGGAATGTTTCCCTGTTGATGAAGATCAGTCCAAACTACAATACCATGGGATTGTCCGGTGGCATTCACTGGCACATCAACAAAGATATGCGGATTGAATATGTTTCATCTTCAAAAGATAGGGAATCCATCCCCTGGGTGAAGTTCACCAACCTGAAAACCGGCGATGTCCAGATCTTCCAGGATACAGAGAATATGCTTACACAAAAAGCGCTCGATACCCTCGAGCACAGGATCATGGACTGTATGGATTGCCATAACCGGCCCTCTCATTCTTACAAATCAGCCCCGGTTTTTGCTGACGAGGGGATGATGAAGGGGGAAATACCGATAGAACTGCCTTTCATCAAAAAAGTCGCGATGAACGTTCTGAAAGGTCCATTTACAGATAAGGATTCTTCTTTACGTTACATCCGCGACAGCCTCTATAATTTTTACAAGATGAAATTCCCCGGTATCTTTACAGACAACAAATCTATGATCGACAAAGCCATCGCCGGCGTTGAGAACGAATTTTCCCTTAATGTTTTTCCTTACATGCGTGTGACCTCAAACAAATACCTCAACCATATCGGGCACATCGAATCAGATGGCTGTTTCCGTTGCCATTCCGACCGGCATACATCAAAAAAGGGAAAGGTGATATCCAAAGACTGCAACTTATGCCACTCCATTGTTTCCCAGGGGCCTTCAAACAATATGAAATACAGCTCTTTCGATAAAACAATGGAATTTGTACATCCGGTTGATGTGAAAAATAACTGGAAAACATATTTCTGTACCGAATGTCATCGTACGCTTTATCCATAATAATTCTAATTTGACCTCCCGGCAGGATTATATCACCCATAAAATTGTGTAGTTTTGTTGAATGAAAACGAAAAAAATTCCCTTAAATGTAAGAAAGGCGCTTGCAGAAGGTAACATCCGGGAGGCTAATGCTATTTTGGGTGATTACTATTCTTTACAGGGGACGGTAATTGAAGGCAGCCAATTGGGAAGAACCCTGGGTTTCCCAACGGCCAATCTCAAACTGAAGGAGATTTCTCCTTTGTTTCTTGCGAATGGAGTTTATGCTGTCAGAATCCAACATTATACGGGACTATATAACGGAATGGTCAACATCGGGATACGTCCGACCTTTGAACAACATGAATTAACAATAGAAGTAAATTTGTTCGATTTTTCTGATGATCTCTATGGGCACGATTTAACCTTGTTTTTCGTTGACCGGATCAGGGATGAAATGAAATTCCCTAATCTCGAAGCATTAAAAACCCAGATTTCTCTTGATAAACAACGAATACAGGAATTATTGACTGGAAGGAACCAGACGGATTCCGACTCCAAGTAATGCATTGACCTGCAAGCGAGGTACCAGGGTTTCGATTTCGATCCGGAACATCCCCTTCTTTTCCATTCGCAGACCCTTTTTCAGGGCAATGGAGGCTGTGCAGGAATCCTGGCTACAGTTCCCGATAAACCCTCCTGTTTTATTTTTCAATAAAAACTTGTATTCCTTGATCCTTTCTTCCCCGGAGGGTTTGGTCATGATCATATTGAACTCAAGATTATCAAACTCATAGTCTTTCGTATGATTGGCAAAGAAGTAAACATCATAGCCCTTGTCAATATCCATGATCGGGATATCAAACCTGAGTTTTTCGAACCGGTTCCATGTTCGGTTATTAAATTTATGATACCGGATAATTTCATTGTTTTTTTTACACCCGGAAAAGAGGAGAAGAATAAGTAACCCGTAAAGTAAAATCTTATTTTTCATCATTATTCTATGTCATTGTAAATATGGTTCTGTTCCTGTCTGGAAGTTGATCTTGTCCTCGTTGAGACTCCATCTTTTCTATTGTTTCATGGCTCTTTTTCCTGTTTCCTTGCTTCCAGTGCCGGGAAAATGAGGATAAATGTAGTTCCGGAACCTTCCTTCGACACAAAGCTGATCTCTCCTCCCAGGCCATGAATAATGCTTTTTACGATGGCAAGACCTAGCCCCATTCCCCCGGATTTTGTAGTAAAATTTGGCTGGAAGATCCGGTTTGATAGCTCTGCTGAGATTCCACCGCCACTGTCCGATATCTTTAAATTATATTTATTATCTGCCGATTTAAGTTCAATGCTGATTACTCCTTCCTCTTTATTCCCGATCGCCTGAACGGCATTATTGGTCAGGTTGGTGAATACTCTCAGGAGTTGTTTCCTGTCGCCCAGGATTGTATGCGGAACATGGTTATCGTATTGGAATTCGAACCGGATCCGTGAAGTGTCCTGGTATAGCTCTTTGACATTTTCCAGGATTTCATTGAGATCAAGGATTTCCGGTTGCGTGACCGGCATTTTGGCAAAATCGGAAAATTCGGAGGCAATTGCTGACAAGGATTCGATTTGTTCCGTCATGGTTTCCGTGAAGCGTTTTAATCTTTCGTTCCAATCGGCGGGATGATCTAACCATGCTTTCTCAAGATGCTGGACGCTAAGTTTCATCGGGGTAAGCGGATTTTTAATTTCATGCGCAACTTGTCTTGCCATTTCTCTCCATGCCGTTTCGCGTTCAGATCTGGCCAGTAAATCGGCACTTTTTACAAGTTCATCAATCATCCGGTTGTATTCATCAACCAGTTGCCCGATTTCGTCCCTGCGTTTCCATTCGATCTTTTCGTTGTGTTTCCCAAACGACAACTGGCTGATGCGTAACGCCAGTATTCTAAGCGGTCGGCTAATGTAATTTGAAACGAAAAGGGCGAGAAATATTCCAACAATAATAAGAAAGACATACACATTGATGAAGGCGACGAGAAACGTAGAAATTTCCTTTTTCAGGTCATCCTGACGGGCAAAATATGGTAGATTAAGATATGCAAGCAGTTGATTTCTTTCATTGAAAAATGGCATATAGGCTGAATTGTAACCATTTTCACCGATTTTTTCTCTTTGAAAGTAATACGAATTGTGCAAGTAATTTAGTTGAGAAAAAGCTTTCCTGTTCATTAGCTCAGAAGACAATCCCTCCTCGAAAATCTCCGGCCGTGAGGTGGCAATTAGTCTTCCTTGAGGGCTATAGAGGTTAACATCAACGAAAAAGACATTGGAAAATTCCGTCATCATTTCGTTCAGTTCTTCTTTCCCCAGTTCTGAAAAATCAGTTGAACTCCCTATTTTATGTTGCAATTCAACAAGCAGAGAATGAGTACGTTCACTAAGATTTTCCAGGTTTTTTGCTGTATTCAGATTGATGATATAATAAACAATAAGTCCTCCGGTGATCAACAAGGATATGCCCAGGATCCCCGACATGGATAGTTGCAACCGGTCGCCCAACCGGAGGAAAGAAATGTTCATCACATCCGAAAACCGAATGATCATGAAAAAAAGTATGGAAAAGAATGCGAAGAAGAAAAAAAGATAAGAAAATGGTGCAATCTTGTCCAGAAGAGAACTTTCTTTTCTGCTGATAATGAGTATATTACTCTTGTCGATTGGATAGCAATAGTGACTGTAACCTTCCATGGAATAATAATGTGCCACTGTATAATGCTGATCTACAGCACGATCGAGTTCCAGGCTATATTGTGCATTCCCAACCCGGTGGGTTAATTTTCCATTTCTGTAATATGCATAGGAATAATCGGAAAGATCGGGAGTTTGTCCTTCTCTTCTATCGATCAGTAATTCAGGATATCCTATATCTTTGAAAATCAATTTAGAACTTATTTCGATGTAGGCATTTTTAATAATCTTTGATTTTTTCTGGCCGGTCATAACCGGGAACACGGCAAGATAATTTTTATACCCATATCCATAGTCGAGAAAATACAGGGACCTGCTCATGGTAGGTTTGCCAAACTCATTGATGATATTTTGAAAATAGGTTTTGCAATTGATTGTATAGTTATGCGGTTGGACCCTTAAGGTCTTTTTCTCTGAACAGATCGTTGCCTGCAACGTATAGTTATTCCAGTATCCCCTGAAATAATTGCTTTGCAGGTAGTGTTCAACGCTATCTTCGGCCTCTTCTGAATTTTGCCGTGTACTGTCGGAAATGATGTTCATGAATAGTGAATCGCTCAGAATTTTTTGTTCTGTTTTAGAAAACATCAACTCTGCCAATGCATCGCGGGTTGTACCTAATTTCAAGGCTAAAATCTTTCGTTTTTCTTTTTCGATGGAATCATTAAACTGATTCATTACGAAGGTTCCGGTCACCGAAAAGAAAATAAGATATAGAACGATCCTGGATAGGGATGTATCGGTTATTCTTTTTCTCTTGTTGTTATGGATATCCCTGCTACCTGTAAGATCGAAAAAGGATTGAAATAAACGGATTCCAACCAGGAAAAAAGAAAGGAATACCGCCGAAATGATGAAGCAACCTACGATGCTCGAAATATCCAGGCTTGAAATATCCTGGAGGTTGAATGGAATCGTTGAATTCACAACCAGGTCGTGAATAACTTCAATGATTGCAAAATATCCGGCAAGGATTAGGAGAAGCAGGAAAACCGCAACCGTTCTCCGTATGTTTTTTTTGCGGTTTTGGGTTTTCAGAAACCCAGGGTAATGTCTGAAAAACACATAAGAAAGGAAGAGGAGAAGGATGCTGTTTACCAGGAAATCGCCCAGGGATGGGAGAAGAAGGGATGAAGAAAAAGATCCCGGCCCAAACAGTTTTGAATCATATAAAACCTTTGGTAAATGAAAATAAAACTGAATTACGCGGATAAGGATGACATCTATGGTAAAACTCAGGAGAAAAAGTACCCGTGAGGGAAAGCGGTGTTCAAGACGGCAATATAACTTATAAAGTGAAACCAGCAGCAGGATAAAACCAGCCAGGTAGAGAAGGAAGAGTATAAATAACCGTGTTTGCGGAAGGTCGGGGGCCGTGGGGATTTTCAAACAGAATAGGAACCTGCCCCCGGCCGTGAGAATTGAATTCCGGCCATGCCGAATATCGAGGTCAGTTCCTTCCGGAACCTTGAATTCATTTTCGAAATTGTTTTTCAGGTATTCATTCTCAAAGAGATATTGCTTCTTTATCAGGATTTGTCCGATATAAATTTTTGAAGAATCTTTTTTTCTTATTACTTCATACCAGCCATTTTTCTGTTTTTCAAAATAACAGGTCTCCTTAATGGATTTCCCGGATAATTTTTCCGGGCAGGAAACAGAATTTGTTGACCAGTAAACCAGCGAGTCATTTTCATAGACAAATAAAAGTATCCCATTCTTTTTGTACAACTCCTGAAATTCACGTTCTAATTTAGCGCGGTTTTGATTTTTCTGTTGAAACAAAACTCCTTTCAATTTTTCAATTGCTTCTGAAAGCAAATTTTCTTTTTGATGAAGAACGTGGGCAAATTTTTCCGTAACATTTTCCGGGTATTCCTGAATGGAAAAAAATCCCCTAAGAATTACTGCCAGAAAAATCAGAAGCATCCCGGCGAAAAAATAACCGAAAAGTTTTTTAGTACCGATTCCTTTATGAAAAATCATTTCGTTTTTTGAAAAATCTGCTTAAAAACAGCCCTTTTATCTTACATATAAAGAACGATCGCCCGAAATTCGACCTATGCTCCAATAAACCACCCATCGTGCGTTATACGTCATGATTTTCAGTTTTTCTCCTTCTTCAGGATAAAAATCAAGCTGGAATAATTTTTTCCGTTCTTCTTTGCAAAATTATTCGATCTTATTCCATTTATAACCATTTTGAAATAATTTGGTTTTCCTTTTGCGTATTTTTCACTCAGGAGGGAAATGTAAAATGCGTCGAGTTTCATAGGGACGATCCTGTCAATTTTTAAGGCATGGTTTTGGGCAAAAATTTGCATCGTTTCCTGAGAGAAATGATAAAGATGTCTTGGAAGGTCATAAGCTGCCCAGAATTTCCCGTAATACCGGGCATCCCAGGAATTACTGTTTGGAACGGCAATAATAATGGTTCCATCGGGATTCATGATTTCCACGATTTTATTCATCCGTTCATGAAGAAGATGAACATGCTCTAAAACATGCCACAGGGTAATGACATCAAATTCGGGATGAAATAAATTTCCCAGGTATCCTTCTTCGTGAACATTCAGTTCGTATTCTGTTTGTGCAAATGACCTGGGTTTTTCACCTGGCTCGATCCCTGTTACATCGAAACCGTTTTTTTTACAGAAAAAAATAAATTCACCGGTACCGCATCCGATATCCAGTAATTTTTTGCCTTTGGAATATTTTTTTACAAGTTTGTATTTTTTCTTAATTGAGAAATTCCGTACCTGCCTGTAAAGAAAATTTAAACCGTTCTTTTTACCGGCATCATGCGAAATATAATCGGACGATTCATAATATTTACCAATCTCACTTGCATCCGGGCGGGGGTTGACAAATTTCATTCCACAATTGTTGCAAATCACGATCGTGTATTTTTCTTTTGTCAGAAAAAAATCACTGCTTTGCAAAAACGGAGTAAAATTTGATTTTCCACATACCGGACAGGAGACCAGTTTTTCCATTTTTATTTGGTTCGTTTCACGTGAAACAATTTCATCTGCCAAGATAAACAATTAATACGGAAATGTCGGCAGGAGAGACCCCGCTAATTCTTGATGCCTGTCCGATGGTCTCCGGCCTGACCCTGGAAAGTTTTTCCCTTGCCTCCATCGATAAGGAATTCAACCCGTGATAATCAAAATCAATCCGGAGTGGGATATCTTCAAATTTTGATAACTTATCTACGATCTCCTGTTCTTTTTCGATGTAGTTTTCGTATTTTACAAGGATTTCGGCTTCTTCCATTTCTTCGACCGTAAATGACTCCAAATCGTGGAATTCCGATAAAGTCTTACTTCCCTTGGCGAGATCAAAAACGCTGAGTTGAGGTCTCAATAACAATGCAGCCAGTTTCGCTCTCCGGGAAATGACCTGCGTATTATTTTGTTCCAGAATAGGATTTATTTCTTCCGGATTAAGGTTTTCTTTTTTGAGAAAGTCGATAATCTTAGTAACATTTTTCGATTTTTCTTCTACTTTTTCCATACGTTCTTTTGAGGCAAGTCCCATTTTATAGGATAATGAAGTGAGCCGGTGATCCGCATTATCCTGTCGAAGCAATAATCGGTATTCTGCCCGCGATGTGAACATCCGGTAAGGCTCATCTGTTCCTTTTGTGATCAGGTCGTCGATCAATACGCCGATATATGCCTGTGAGCGGGTTAGTACGAAAGGAGATTGGCCGGTAATTTTAAGATGTGCGTTGATGCCAGCGATTAATCCTTGTGCAGCGGCTTCTTCATAACCTGTGGTACCATTGATCTGCCCTGCAAAAAATAAATTTTCTATGATCTTGGTTTCAAGGTTGAGCCTTAGCTGATAAGGGGGAAAGTAATCATATTCAATAGCATAGCCTGGCCTGAAAAATTTTACATTTTCAAATCCCGGTACTCTTTGTAATGCCTCAAACTGGATCTCTTCAGGAAGAGACGACGAAAATCCATTTACATAGTATTCAATTGTATTCCATCCTTCCGGTTCAATAAAGAGCTGATGTCGTTCTTTGGTTGAAAAGCGTTCAATTTTATCTTCAATGGAAGGACAATACCTGGGTCCCCTGCCGGAAATTCTGCCTGTGAATAAGGGTGATCGGTCAAATCCTTTTCGCAGGATATTGTGTACTTCAAGGTTCGTATAGGCCAGGAAACAGCTTCTTTGTTTGTTTAAATGAGTGGTCCCTGTATAAGAAAATTTCCCCGGGATTTCATCTCCTTTTTGTTCTTCCATTTTTGAAAAATCCAGCGACCTTCCATCTACACGGACCGGAGTCCCGGTTTTCATTCTTCTCGATTCTAATCCCAGTTGTACCAGGTTTTCGGTCAGGCCAATGGAGGCGTTTTCGCCAATTCTTCCTCCTCCAAAACTTTTTTCCCCTATATGAATGATCCCATTGAGAAAAGTGCCGTTTGAAAGGACTACTGTTTTTGAACGAAACTCAAGTCCTAATCCTGTTCTGACACCTACTGCTTTTCCTCCTTCGACCACAACTTCATGAACCATATCCTGCCAGAAATCAATATTCCTAATTTGTTCCAGCATTGATCGCCATTCTTCGGAAAACCGGAAACGGTCGTTTTGCGAACGCGGGCTCCACATGGCGGGCCCTTTTGATTTATTCAGCATCCGGAACTGGATCATCGTACGGTCCGAAACGATACCAGTATAGCCACCCAATGCGTCAATTTCACGAACGATCTGACCCTTAGCGATTCCACCAATTGAAGGATTGCATGACATCTGTGCCATGTTCGTCATGTTCATTGTTATCAGTAAAACCTTCGATCCAAGATTGGCAGCCGCTGCCGCCGCTTCACATCCTGCATGGCCGGCACCTACAACAATGACATCATATTTGGGAAATTCATACATGTTCCACGTGAAACATTCGTTCATTAAATAGGCTGTAAAGATACGAAATGCTCACCAAATCGAGACTTTCCAAAGGTCTAAGATTGACGGGCAGGATGAATCCGCATCAACATCCAAAAAATTACGAAAAAACACATACTGTAAATTATAAAACGCTGATATTGTGCGTCTTAATATGCTTTTTCTTAAGTTTATAGCGGGTATCCGGCTATTTTGACGAGTTAGAATATTTCCAGGTAATGATCTTCTCTTTCTGTCATGATTTCCTTTTTCTTCTTTCCATGATCAGAGTAGCCGATGAGGTGGAGAACACCATGAACCATGACCCGTTGTAATTCTTTTTCCAAATCCTGCCTGAATTCGGTCGCATTTTCCTTTACCCTGTCGATGCTGATAAAAATATCGCCGGAAATGGTATCGGCGTCGTCCTTGTAAGGGAAAGTGAGAATATCCGTAAGTGTTTCGTGCCGCAGGTAGGTTTTGTTTAGCTCAAATAGGTATTCGTCGCTGCAAAAAATGAAGTTGATGTACCAGGGGGTTTTCTTTTCTTCCCGGATGACAACATTCAGCCATTTACGGATGCCTGTCTTATTCTTCAGGGTATACGGAATGCCCTCACTGAAAAACTGGATCGAGGAACTCACATCCTTGTTATTAAGCCAGGGATTTTTGTTTATTGAAATACCGGTGAATCTGTGATATCCTGTTCAGGGTGGTTTCCTGGTTTATGCTGGAAATAAAAAAGACGATTTCTACAACATTCCCTTTGGAATTATAGGATACCTGATCAGCCAGCGAGCGCATCAGAAAAATGCCCTTTCCGACATTTTCCGCCAAGCTATCACCGGCCTCAACAGGATTCGGCACATTCCTGAAATCAAATCCCTCTCCCTGGTCTTTTATCGTAAAGCAGAGTCCGTTGGGCACGCTTCTAAAGGAAATTTTCACCTGTTGATCCGGATTGTTTTTGTTTCCGTGAAGGATAGCATTTTTAACGGCTTCGAGGATTGCCATCAGGATATTGCCATAATAAGAATTGGTAATATAATATGCCTCACAGATCTCATCCACGAAATTTTCTACCTTGGTCAGGCTTTCGTTGTTGGAAGGAATCTTTAATTCTTTAAAAATCCGGTTCATAGAATTATTCGAATTTCAAAAAATAACTATTTATTTTATTCTTATAATAATAATTATAAGATGGCTGAACAGTCTTTAACAGGTCCGATGCAGCATTTTTTATACTGTTATACTTGAAATTTGAAAAAGGGTTACTTATTTGTGGGTTTTTTGCTTCTGTAGATTGTCTTTTTTCTTCCTCACCTCTTTTCATTTCTGCTTTTTCTGATTCCAGCATACGTGTCAGGATTTCCTGCTGTCGGTTTATGGTTTCCTGAACGATTTTCTTGTTGACCAGATCTTTTTGTGTTTCTTCCATTTTTTTCATCATATCACTCATAGATCCCGCGTCTTTGATGCCTTCTTCATTGAGCTGGTCTGCATATTTTCTCATTTCGTTCCGGATCGCTTCCTGCTGGGCGGCCAGCTTTGCCAGTTTTTCGCTCATTCCATTCTGGCCTGAACTGCCTGGTTTTTGTTGCCCGCTTTTCATCGATTCCATTTCCTTTTTCAAGCCTTCCATCTGCTTATTGAGTTGTTCCTGCATACCCCGCATAGATTTCATCGACATCTTATTCCCTTTTTTGCCGGGTTTGTTACATTTTCCTGAACCTTGCTGTGAACTTAGCATGTTCGGATTCGCTTCCATTTGTTTCATCACGTCTGACAGCATCAGGGCCAGGTTATTTACAGAAGTCATTACGAATTGCTGTTTTACAGCGGCAATGGACACATTGCGGTCGTTAAGGTTTTTCACGGCATCGCCGATATTTTTGTTTATGGAAGAAATCTCACGGAGAATGAACGGCTTGATCATCATTTCCCTTTTCCCCAGCTGGTAGAGGGAATCTTCCACTGAACCCAGGTCTTCTTTCAGATTATTCTGATCCTGGATTAGCGTAAGATACTTAGGATCGCTTTTATTGATGGTTTTGGTACGGTTCATCTGGTCTTCCTGGTCAAACGATATCCTGATAAGGTTTTCAAGGATCTGTCGCAGCATCGCCAGGTCTTCTTCGTTTTGCATGGACTCCATTCCATTCTGCGACGACTGGAGTTTCTGTGACATGGCTGCCATCTTTTTTGCGGCATTCTTTTGCGATTTACTTGTTGCTTTTTTATCGTTTTTATCCATCGACTCCATCGAATTGTTCAGTTCATTGTCGATTTCTTGTTCATCCTTGCTCAGATCGGGTAATTCGTTGGGTTCCTGGAGTTCTTTGTTTTTTTCCTGCAGTTCATCCAGTTGTTTTTTTGCGTCGTCAAATTCCTTATTAATCTCTTTCTGTTGGTTTTGAATCTGGTTTTTGTCGGTTTTGTTATCCTGCGTTGATTCAGACAGTTTATCCTGTTTTCCCGAAAGTTCTTTCAGCTTATCGATCGATTCGCTAAGTTTTTTATCAAATTCCGCCTGTTTGAGGAGTTCCAGGTTCCGGTCGAGTTCTTTTTCGATATCTTTATTGCTCATTTTCAGCTTTTCGAGCATCTGGCTGACTTGGTTTTTGTCTATCTTGTCGAGCATATTCCTTAGTTCCTCGGCTAGTTTCTTTGTGTCCTCGTCCATCACCTCATTAAACAGTTCGTTCAACTGATTCTGTTTATCGATGATCGATTGATCAATGTTTTTAAATTGCTCCTCCAGGCTGTTTTTTTGTTCATATTGTTGCTGAATTTTTTCCAGGTTTTCTTTGATTTGTTTTTGTTTATCCAGAAGATCCTGGATCTGCTTTTTGTCCTGCCAGGTAAGGGTGTTTTTTTCCACCAGTTTTTTGTTTAGTTCATCGATCTGTTTTTGCAGATCTTTTGCTTCTTTTGCCGAGCTCTGGATGCTACTGGCGATATTCTGTTCCTGCTGTGATGTGGTTTTTTCGATCTCTTCCAGTGTCGGCGCTTTATATTTCAATAATCCCGAGCGTGTACATTTCGGTCCGTGTAATCCATCGTTATCACAAACTTCAAAATAATAATCCAGTTCGTCTCCCGGGTTTTTCACCCATTCATTGATTTCAAGGGAATAATAAAACGATTGCTGGTTAATTGTTTTATTAAATTGCAGGTTTGTCGTTTTGGTTTCCTTGAAGGAAGTATCGCTACCGTGGATCAGGGTACAGGTGAATGCCAGCCGCGAAAAACCATAATCATCCCTGATCACGCCCTGGAAAAACATTCGCGATAATAACACTGAGTCTTTCTGCTGATCAACCGTGATCATAGGATAACCATCCGGTATCACGGTTATGGTATAGGAAAGCGAATCCTGCTGCCGTTTGTAAGAATTTCCTGCTTTCATCGAATAGAAGGCGCTTCTTGAAAAAGCAGCACTATATTCGAAGGCATTACTTTCCTGTTTATTCAGGTATTTTGTTTCATTGTCGAAACGCATCAGGATATGGTCGACATCCTTTGTAAAAAATTTCCAGTTTACCCGGGTACCTTCCGGAATGATCAGGTCGCCTGTATTTTCAATGATCTCATTTTTCCGGTTCAGATAGGTCGGATAGGTTAATTCTGTTTCGAAACTTAAAATTGTTGGTTTTGGGTAAACCTTCAGTTCAAATTCTTCCGATTTATATTTCCCGGTTTCCAGACGAAATTTTTCGGATTTCTGAAGTGTCTTGAAGGTATAAGAAAAGAGGATCCGGCTTATCTTGTTCAGTTTGTAGGAAATCCCTTCATTTTCAAGGAAAACCTCATCCGGAAGTTTATCACCGGTCACCTTGACATTCAGAATAAAATCTTCCTGCTGGAATGCTTCCAGGCTTTTATTCAGGATCAGCAAGTGGAAGGGCATTTCTTCGACATATACTTTTGAATGGTACAAGATCCTTTCGGATGGCTTCATGATCATGGAAGGTGCGATGAGCAGAAGGAGCAGGAAGATCAAGAAAGGTGGAAGCGTATATTTCAGGAATTTCCTGTTTTTTGAAAGATCGATGGCGCGAATGAACGGGATCGGCCTGAGCTGAATGATTTTTTGGTCGATGCCTGCGTTAAGCAGTTCGATGTTTTCTTCACCCGATTCTGCAAGTTTCTTCAGTTGCAGGGTGTTTAAAAGCTTGTCTTTGATCTCTCCGAAATGCTTTCCAATGATCATTGCCGCCTGTTCGTGGGAGATAATTTTCCTGATCTTTCGGATTTTTAGCAGCGGATCTGCAATAAAAATTAGTACTGCGGAGCCATTCAGGAAGACAAAGAGGTAAAACAGGATGGACCTGGGAACTGTACCAAAGCGCCAGAAATACTCAAGAGCAACAAAGAGGAGATACGAAACAAACAGGATCGTAAGGAACAGCAGTGAGCCCCTGATAAGCTGGTTTCTGTAATACTTCCTGATGAATTCATCAAGTTTTCGGATCAGTATCTGATAATTGTCCGGCATGATATTTTATACTTTCTTTAGAACGGAAAGCCTTGTTCTTTTATTTTCGCTGCAAAGGTACTTCATTCCTGAATCATCCCATTTGAATCCCGGGAAAATTACGCTACTTTTGCGGACTAAATCAATATCTCATCGGATCAATGGAACTCTTTTTTTCGAACAAAAAACCCGTAGGCCGTTCAGATAAGGAACAACGGCTGAAACAGAAAGCAAAAGTTTTATGGATGACAGGATTGTCGGGTTCCGGAAAGACCAGTATCGGCCTTGCGCTTGAGAAAGAACTTTGTAAACGGGGATTTCTCGTGATGCTGCTTGACGGAGACCTTGTCAGGACAGGCATCAATAATAACCTGAAATTTTCGGTGGAGGACCGGAAAGAAAACATCCGGCGGATTGCAGAAGTCAGTAAGCTTTTTGTGAATTGCGGTATTGTGACCATCAACTGTTTTATCAGCCCTACGGATGAGATCCGGACGATGGCAAAGAACATCATCGGGAAAGATGATTTTCTTGAAGTTTTTGTCAGCGCGCCATTGGAGATCTGTGAAACCCGTGATGTAAAAGGCTTATATGCAAAGGCCCGGAAGGGAGAAATCCCGGAGTTTACTGGGATCAGTTCGCCTTTTGAGGTTCCCCCCGATCCTGATCTTGTATTAAAAACCGACCGGATGAGTGTGGAAGAATCGGTGCAATGTGCATTGGATTTCATTCTGCCAAAAATAACTTTACAGGAATAACTTATGAACGATCACGAAATACGGGTACGGTTCGCACCCAGTCCAACGGGGCCGCTTCACATCGGCGGTGTAAGAACTGCATTGTATAATTACCTGTTTGCCCGCAAGCATGGCGGAAAGATGATCCTTCGCATTGAAGACACCGATCAGAACCGATATGTAAGTGGCACCGAGGATTACATCATTGAATCGCTTAATTGGTGCGGGATCCGGTTTGACGAAGACGTTGTAACCGGAGGACCTTATGGCCCCTACCGGCAGTCGGAACGGAAACACATCTACCGTAAATATGCCGAACAGCTTGTCAGACACGAGCATGCCTATTATGGGTTTGATACTCCTGAAGAACTGGATATAATGCGCGAAAAGGAGAAAAATAAGGACGTATATCTTTCCCAATACGGACCGTTTACGAGACTTGGCATGAAAAATTCGCTTTCGCTGCCCGAGGATGAGGTCAACCGGCGTATTGAATCCGGCGAACCCTATGTCATCCGGATCAAGATACCGGAAAATGAAGAGATCCATATAAATGACCTGATCCGCGGGGATGTGTTGGTACAATCGTCCAGCCTGGACGACAAAGTTTTATTCAAATCCGATGGATGGCCGACTTATCATCTTGCCAATATCATAGACGACCACCTCATGGAGATCTCCCATGTAATCCGTGGTGAAGAATGGCTTCCTTCGGCGCCTTTGCATGTTTTGCTTTACCATTATCTTGGATGGGAAGATTCCATGCCGAAGTTTGCTCATCTGCCGTTGTTGCTCAAACCCGACGGAAACGGGAAACTTAGCAAAAGGGATGGTGACCGTCTCGGGTTCCCTGTATTTCCATTGCAATGGACGGATCCTGTTACAAAAGACATCTTTTCCGGGTATCGCGAATCCGGCTACCTGCCTGAAGCATTTGTAAACATGTTGGCATTCCTGGGATGGAATCCCGGTACCGAACAGGAGTTATTTACAATGGATGAACTTATCCATGAATTCTCTTTGGAAAGAGTCGGAAAACATGGTTCAAAATTCGATCCTGAAAAAGCCCTTTGGTATAATCATCATTACCTCGTTAAAAAACCGGAAAAAGAACTTATTGGCTTCCTGAATCAGGAACTTGAAAAGAGAAACCTGTATTTTGAAGATTCTTATATAGCCACCGTTATTCACTTGATAAAAGAACGAGCCAATTTAATTCCCGACCTTTGGATTAACTCCTGGTTTTTCTTTGTTCCCCCATCGGTCTATGATGAACAAGTTGTTCAAAAGGTCTGGAATCCTGCGCCGGTTGTTTCCATTCTTTTGAGTTCTTTCCTGGAAGAAGCATCAGAAATTACCGAATGGGGACATGATCCGATATATGCATTTATCCAGGATTTCATCTCCCGGAAAAACATGAAGATGGGACTGCTGATGAATCCCTTGCGCCTTCTTATGGTAGGGAATAATCAGGGCCCCGGGATCATGGATATTGCTACCATACTGGGAAAGGAAGAATTTCTGAAAAGAATTGAAACCGGGTTGGAAAAAATGCCCAGATAATATATTAACTTTGTAAAAAAGCTTATTCGTTTCTTTTCAGGACTAGATTTATTTTGGGTAAATCAAAATTATACTCAAATGAAACGTCTCAGTAAAACCAAAAAAATCCTGATCGGTATTGCACTGATACTGTTGCTGCTGATCTCCGGAGGTGCCCTGTATTTACATCCGATGGTTACTTTTTTCCTTCAAACAGAAATACAGCAATTGGATAAACAATTGACCCTTGTGCTCGGGGGAGGAGGCAACAGTGGCATCCTTATTACCGATAAAGCCTTGGTAGTGATTGATACAAAAATGGGCGGAGATGCCGGTACCCTGTTTAAACTGGCCAGTGAAAAGGCCGCTGGAAAACCGATCCTTGTGATCAACACGCATTACCATGGAGATCATGTGAAGGGAAACCATTTCTACAAAGGATCGCGTATCTATATCGGCAACTACGATAAAGCTTTCCTTCAGAAAGAAGTAGATCCCGATAATATGCCGACGGATTATGTGAAAGACAGCCTCGTTCTTGACCTGGGCAATGAAACTATTCTGTTGTACGATCTGGGACGGGCCCATACTTATCACGACATGGTCGTCTATCTGAAAAACAGGAAAACGCTTTTTTCCGGTGATTTAATTTTTCATCATATCAATCCTTTTTTGAAAAAGGAAAGCGGAGCTGATGTTGATAAATGGATGGCAGCACTCCATTTGATCCTGAATAAATTCGACCTGGAAAAAGTTATTCCCGGCCATGGGTCTATCGGTGGAAAAGAATTGGTTCTGTCGATGATTGACTATTTCGGAGACATGAAGGCTGCGGTGAAAGATCCTTCCAGGGCAAGTGTACTCAAAGCAAAATACAAAGATTGGGTAGAAATGCCCATGATGACTTCTCCCCAGGCAACCATTGATTATATCCGGGAGGCCGGCCACTGATCGTAAATCTTATTCCTTTTTAAGATTATTTTCGTCATAGCCCGAGGTCTTTTCGCATAAAAATCACGATATAAGCATGTAATTCTGCCGGGAAAGTTAAATTTCAGACAGGAAGTTGATTTTAAAGTATTTCTTAGTACATTTGACTCTGTATTAGCGTTACCGTCAGGAAGCCAAGAAGCATCCGAAATTATTTTTTTATTTATTGGGTTACAAATTCAGAATCGTGACGATGAAAACAATACTTTTATTTATGTTCCTTTTTTTTACTGGAATGATTTTCTTGTCAAGTTGCAGTAAAGAATCCAAAACTTATGTTCCCCTTAGTTTTACCGATAAAGATGGAAAAATTTTCATTCAGATCGATACTGTTTCCAATCGTTTTGATGCCTATACATCGACAAAAATCACAAAGGGCCTGTTAAAAGGTATTTTTAATGATTCAATCCGTTCTTCATTTTACCTTGCAATAACAACTAACTCGTTTTGGGATACCACGTACCACGCAATTGATACGATTGTTTTTCCCACCCACTATCCCAGGAATACGCTGGTCTTTGAAACGGATATTGACTTAACAGATTTTATTTCTCCTTACCATTTTCTTCTTTTGGGTAATCCTAAACCAATATTGAGGCGTGGCGTTCATGGGAATCCAAGCATAATGCTTACGATAGATACTCAGAACGATTAAAACAAAAACCCCGAAATCGCTTTGTTATCGGGGTTTTTTGATTGAAAATGTTGTCCGACCAGGGCTCGAACCTGGACTCTACTGATCCAGAGTCAGTTGTGTTACCAGTTACACCATCGGACAAAGTAGGTGTGGGTTTGGGTGTGAGCGTGAATGGGGGTGCAAAAATAATCAGTTTATTTTAATTTACATTGGGGGGTACTGATTTTTTTCAAGCCTTGTCCATGAGTCTTTCAATGTTACGGTACGATTGAAAACCAGGTGATCGGTTGTGGAATCCTTATCCACAATGAAATAGCCCAGTCGTTCGAACTGGAATTTATCTCCCGGAAGCGCATTTTTTATAGAGGGTTCAAGGTATCCCTTGCAAACCTTCAGAGAGTCGGGGTTGAGGTAATCCTTGTAATCTTTCCCTTCTTCGGCATCATCCGGATTTTCTTTGCTAAACAGCCGGTCATATAGCCGTACTTCAGCTTCCACCGCATGATTCATAGACACCCAGTGCAGGGTCCCTTTCACTTTCCGGTTGCTTTGTGGCATCCCGCTCCGGGTTTCGGGATCATAGGTGCAATGGATTTCCGAAATTTCATTCGTTTGGCGGTCTTTTATGATGCTTTCGCACTTAATGATATAAGCAGACCGCAAACGAACTTCCCCACCGGGAAAGAGCCTGAAAAACTTTTTGGGAGGATCTTCCATAAAATCTTCGCGTTCGATGAAAAGTTCTCTTGAAAAAGGAACGTGTCGCTTTCCTTTGGATTCATCTTCGGGATTATTCACTGCTTCCATTTCTTCTACCCTTCCTTCCGGAAAGTTATAGATGATCACTTTGACCGGGTTCAGGACAGCCATGATGCGGTTGGATTTTTTGTTGAGATCTTCACGGATGCAGAATTCGAGCAGGCTTACATCGATCACATTGTCGCGTTTTGCAACACCGATGGTATCCGCGAAATTACGGATCGATTCCGGGGTATAGCCTCTTCTTCGTAATCCACAGATGGTCGGCATCCGGGGATCATCCCAACCGTTGACTTTTTTTTGCAGAACAAGTTCGAGAAGTTTTCTTTTGCTCATCACAGTGTAACTTAGGTTTAAGCGGGCAAATTCGATCTGCCGCGGTGCATAGATGCCAATCTCACGGATGAACCAGTCATAGAGTGTACGGTGGACTTCGAATTCGAGGGTACAGATGGAATGGGTGATCCGTTCTATGGAATCAGATTGCCCGTGTGCAAAATCATACATCGGGTAGATGTACCATTTATCACCAGTACGGTGATGCGTTGCATGGAGAATGCGGTATAGCACTGGGTCGCGCATGTGCATATTGGGAGATGCCATGTCGATCTTTGCTCTTAGCACTTTTGATCCGTCGGGAAATTCTCCAGCTCTCATCCGTGTAAAAAGATCAAGGTTTTCTTCTATAGAACGGGTGCGATATGGACTTTCTTTCCCCGGGCGTGAAGGTGTGCCACGTGTTTCACTGATCTCTTCCGCAGTCATATCACAAACATAAGCCTTTCCTTTCCGGATCAGGATGACAGCGTATTCATAAAGTTGTTCGAAATAATCGGAAGCATAGAAAAGCCGGTCTTCCCAATTAAAACCTAACCATTTTATATCTTCCATGATGGAGTCGACATATTCAACATCTTCCTTTACCGGGTTGGTATCATCGAAGCGCAGGTTGGTCTTCCCATTGTATTTTGTCCCCAGTCCGAAATTCAGGCAGATCGATTTGGCGTGCCCGATATGCAGATAGCCGTTCGGTTCAGGGGGAAAACGTGTATGAACCCTGCCATCGTTGACATTGTTTCGCAGATCTTCTTCAATAATTTCTTCAAGAAAATTTAGTGATCGTTCGTTTTTTCCCTCTGATATTTTTTTTTCTTCCATTTTAATGGATCTCCTTTAAAAAGTAAAACCGTGGTATTTCTTATTCTGCCTGTAAATATCCGAAAGTTAAGGCAAGAGGAAAAGAATCGTACCGTTGCAAACTTACTGAAAATTACATAATCCCTGGGTGGTGTTCGCTGGAAATTGATAATTTCGTTTCCTAAAAAACAACAGGACATGGGAAAGATTCTTTTGGAAGGCATGGAGTTTTTTGCTTACCACGGTCACTATAAGGAAGAGCAGATCATCGGCACAAAATTTATCATTGACCTTGAGATGGGGTTTGAAAGCGGGCAGGCAGAACATTCTGACCACCTGAGCGATACCATCAATTACCAGGAAGTTTATCAACTTGTAAAAAAGGAGATGGAGATTAACGCACACCTTTTAGAGAGTGTTGCGCGGCGAATCCTGGATGCAGTGATGCGATCGTTCCCGCAGGTAAAATCCGTGCAGGTAAAAATATCAAAAATCAATCCGCCATTAGGTGGAAAAGTGAAACAGGTCAGCTGCATTTTGGCAAACTGATTTTTTTCCTATCTTTGCTGCCCTTAAAAGGGTATCGTGGCCGAGTGGTCAGGCAGAGGTCTGCAAAACCTCGTACAGCGGTTCGACTCCGCTCGATACCTCCAGCCTATGAAATACGTCGGAGCCCATGTCAGCGCCTCGGGCGGTGTTGAAAATGCACCTGTAAATGCAAACGCAATCGGCGCAAAAGCGTTTGCTCTTTTCACCAAGAACCAGCGGCAATGGATAACAGGCCCGCTGACAGAAGATAATATCAGCCAATTTAAAGCGAATTGTGCGAAATTCGGTTATTTGCCGAAATATATTCTTCCTCACGACAGTTACCTCATCAACTTGGGAAACCCGGAAAAGGAAATGCTGGCAAAATCCCGGAAATCATTTCTTGATGAGATGACAAGATGTGAGCTACTCGGATTAAAAATGCTCAATTTCCATCCCGGGGCGCACATGAATCTGCATTCGTTGGAGGATTGCCTGAAGCTGATCGCCGAATCTATTAATCTTGTTTTGGATAAGACCAAGGGTGTTACTGCGGTCATTGAAAATACAGCCGGCCAGGGCAGCGCTGTCGGGAACCGGTTTGAACACCTGGGTGCCATTATTGCGCTGGTCCAGGATAAAAGCCGTGTAGGTGTTTGCCTCGATACCTGTCATACGTTCACGGCTGGTTACGACATCAAAACGGAAGATGGATACAATGTAACCCTGAAGGAGTTTGATACCATTGTCGGGTTTTCATACCTGAAAGGGCTTCATCTGAATGATTCTAAAAAAGACCTGGGAACCCATGTCGACCGACATGAGAGCCTGAAGAAAGGATTAATGGGAGAAGGAGTTTTCCGCAGAATTATGAATGATCCCCGGTTCGACAATATGCCTCTTATCCTTGAAACGCCTGACGAATCCTTATGGGAAGAGGAGATAAAGTGGCTTTATCAGTTGGTGAGTTAGCGAGCTGGCGAGTTTAAAAGTGGTAAACAGGTGGATTATTTTTTTGTCGGATAGGTCAGGTATTCTGCGATGAAGACGATGATCAGGGTAAAGAAGCTGCTCAGCAAAACACGGAGCAGGGTTTGAAAGAATTCCGTGAAACGGAAAATTTCCAGGTAAAAAAGTGCAAAATGATGAACCAGTACCAGAATGATCGAATAGTAGGCGAACCATTTTACGCCTTGATTTTTCAGGGAGGGTGAATGGCCGATCATAAATTCAGTTCCGGTTGAAATGGCCGTGATCACAAAAGGCCTGACAAACGCCATCAGCACGCAGGCGGCGGCATTCAGGCCTAACGTATTGGTGAAGGCATCGAGTGAAATGCCCAGCAGAAATGCCGATAGGAGCAGCAACCAGCGCGGGGTTTCAAAGGGAAGCAGAAGGATAAAATAGATATAAAAATAGGGGTTGATGTAGCCGCTGAATTGTATATTATTTAGGATCAGCACCTGGAAGAGGATCAGGAAGACAAAACGTCCGATATTTTTCAGAAAAATGATCGTCATTTAAAAATCCGCTTAGGTTTATTGTTCACTGTTTTTGAATGAGTTTTTTAGATCTGTTTTTTCTTTTCGCAATATATCGATGAGCACTTCCACGAAGCTCAGGCTATTGAAATCTGTGGAAAACCGGATGGTAGCATAATTAAAATTTTCTTCCTGTGTGATTGTGAAATTCTCGATGGTTCCGATCAGCAATCCTTCCGGAAAAATATCTGAATTTCCGCTGGTAATGACGGTATCTCCTTTGTGGATTACTACATGTTTTGGAATTTCCTTAACCGCTCCAACCTGATAATTTCCTCCACCCCATTCGATATTGACCAGCTGGTTATTCTTTTTAAATTTGCCGGATATCCGACTATCCTTATTCAACAATGACATCACCCAGCAAAAATGATCTGAGACACTCACGACCTGGCCCACGATGCGATCGCCCATGATAACACCCATATGGTTTTCGAGGCCCTGGCGATGACCTTTATTGAGCATGAGAAAATTGTTCCGTTTATTCGTAGAGTTGTTGATGACCTTTGCACTGATGTAGCGATATTCGAGTTTATATAGTGTGTCGTTGTGATAAAATGATTCGGTATCGGCTTTATAAAATGCTTCTGAACGGTTGGAATGGAGTTTGGCGTTATCTTCTGCAAGAATACGGTTGACTCTCCGGAGGGAAAAATATTCGGAAACATTGTTTGACAAATTCAGCACGGAACCTGCAACCCCTTTTGAAACATAGGTCACAGCGCTGTTCTGGTAATCGTTGTTATTAAAAAGGAGCAGCACTGATATTACCTCCAATGCCAGGAAAAGGAAATAGATATACTGTTTCTGGAGGAAATAAATCAGGTAACGCATAACTTCCCTTACTTAATGAGGAAGGTGAATTTGTCGAAATTCTTTAAAGCGATTCCGGTACCTCTTGCAACAGCTCTTAGCGGGTCTTCTGCAACATGTACAGTGAGTTTCGTCCGGAGGTGAATACGTTTATCAAGTCCCCGCAATAGCGATCCGCCGCCAGCAAGGTAAATCCCGGTTTCAAAGATGTCAGCTGCCAGTTCGGGAGGCGTCATTTCGAGTGCATTTAATACGGCTGCTTCGATCTTTGAGATGGATTTATCGAGGGCATGGGCAATTTCAGCATGGTTTACGATCACTTCCTTTGGAATACCGGTTAGCATATCCCGGCCATGGACGGCGAATTCGGGAGGAGGATTGTCGATGTCGGCAAGGGCTGCTCCAACTTCTATCTTGATCCTTTCAGCGGTCCGTTGTCCGATGTTGATGTTGTGCTGTTTCCGCATGTATTCTTCGATATCGGCATCAAATTCATCCCCGGCAATACGGATGGATTTATTGTTGACGATCCCTCCCAGTGCGATCACGGCAATTTCGCAGGTGCCACCACCGATGTCAATGACCATATTCCCTACCGGTTCCAGTACATCGATTCCGATCCCTATGGCAGCAGCCATAGGTTCGTGGATCAGCCTTACTTCTTTTGCCCCGGCCTGTTCTGCCGAATCTTTTACGGCACGTTCTTCCACTTCGGTAATACCGGAAGGTATGCAAATAACCATTTTCAATGCCGGGGGAAACCAGGATTTCCGGATCTCGATCATCTTGATCATTTCCCGGATCATGTGTTCCGCTGCATGAAAATCAGCGATCACACCGCCACGAAGGGGACGGATGGTTTTAATATTTTCGTGTGTCTTGCCATGCATCATCTGGGCTTTTTTACCCACGGCGATGATCTTTCCTGAACTTCGTTCGATAGCCACGATAGATGGTTCATCAACAACAACCTTATCATTATAGATGATGATGGTATTGGCGGTACCAAGATCGATTGCTATTTCTTTTGTAAACAAACCCATTTCAACTGTCTTTTAATGTTTAAAATGTCTTATTCCGGTGAAAACCATTGACATTTCGTGTTCATCGCAAAAGCTGATTGAATCAGCATCCTTGATGGATCCACCCGGTTGCACAACGGCAGTAATACCTTCCCTGCATGCGATCTCAACCGAATCGGCGAAAGGAAAAAATGCATCGGAGGACATTACTGCGCCTTTAAGTTCAAAACTGAAATCATGCGCTTTCTGAATTGCCTGTTTCAATGCATCAACCCTGGATGTCTGTCCGGTTCCTGAACCGATCAGCTGTTTTCCCCTGACCAGGACAATGGCGTTGGATTTCTGGTGTTTTATAATCTTATTGGCAAAGATCAGGTCGGATATCTCTGCATCTGTAGGAGCTTTTTTCGAAACCAAGTGGAAATCAGCTTCCGTTTCTGTTTTCAGATCCTTTTCCTGTTCAAGCGCTCCGTTCAGTATCGATTTAAACTGAACCTCAGAAAAATCAACGGATTTCTTCTGCAAAAGTATTCTATTTTTCTTTGATTTCAGTATTTCCAGCGCTTTTTCGTCATATTCTGATGCGATCAGAATCTCAAAAAAAAGTTTGTTCAGTTCTTCTGCAACCCCGGCATCAATTATTCTGTTGGCAATGATCACCCCGCCAAAGGCAGAGATGGGATCACAAGCGAGGGCATCGCACCAGGCATCTTTTAAATTGGTCCGGCTGGCAACACCGCAAGCGTTGGTGTGTTTGATAATGACAAAGGTTGGTTCGAAAAATTCATTGATCAGGGCGATAGCCGCATCAATATCCACGATGTTATTGTAAGAAATTATCTTTCCGTGAAGCTGGGTAAATACCTCCTCCAAATTACCGTAAAAAAGCGATTGTTGATGAGGATTTTCTCCATACCGCAATGTAAATGACTGAATAATGCTTTTTTTGAATGCTGGTATGTTTTGTTTCTTGTTAAAATACTCAAATATTTTCGTATCATAATGGGAAGAAACATTGAAGGCCTGTGCAGAAAAATATTTTCGGTCTTCGAGGCTGGTAATGCCTTCCTTGTTTTTAAGAAGTTCGATCAATTGGTTGTATTGTGCAGCAGAGGGAATGATCAGTACATCCCTGAAATTCTTGGCCGCAGCGCGGATGAGCGAAATGCCGCCGATATCAATTTTTTCTATGATCTCATCTTCATTCTTTGTAATTGCAACCGTATTTTCGAAAGGATAGAGATCCACGACAACAAGGTCAACCGGGGGAATCTCGTATTTTTCCAGTTCCCGGAGATCATTGGGATCTTCCCTTCGGTAGAGGATACCTCCAAGAACCTTCGGGTGCAATGTTTTCACCCTACCGCCAAAAATCGAAGGATAACCTGTAACGGATTCAACGGAGGTGACGTCTAATCCTTGTTTTTGCAAATAATCATAGGTTCCTCCAGTGGAAAGTATTTTTATTCCAAGATCGTTCAGAAGACGGGCGATTTCATCGATCCGGTCTTTTGAATATACAGAGATTAATGCAGTACGAATTCTGACATCCATAGGCGTTTTATGAAAGCGGGTTCACCCCGCAATGTTACCAAATTTTAGGCTAAGATACAATGATTTATTCCGCGTACCAGAACAATTTGTATTACTTTTGCGTTTGTATAATAGATCTTTAGCTTCACTTCGACATGTTTTTACTACTTCGACTCATCCGTGAGAGTTACCTGTTTGCTTTTCAGGCAATTATTGTCAACCGTGTTCGTACGGTCCTTTCACTTTTAGGGATCGCCATCGGGATCTTCTGTATTATTTCCGTCTTTACCATTTTTGATTCAATGGAGATTTCGATCCGGAAAAGCATTGATTCGCTAGGCAATAATGTGCTGTATATCCAGAAATGGCCATGGGCTATGGGCGGTGATTATCCCTGGTGGAAATATTACCAACGCCCGGAAGCTACCCTGGCCGACATGAAGGAAATTCAGGTACGGAGTAACCTTGCAGATGCATGTGCTTTTTTTATCCAGGTTGATAAAACCGTGAAATTCCGTCAAAACTATGTGGAGAATGTAGGGGTCTTGGGTGTTACACAGGATTTTGACAAGGTATGGAAATTTGAATTATCTGATGGCCGGTATTTCTCTCCAATCGAATCAAACAGTGGAAAGAATGTTGCCATCATCGGGGCTGATATTGCCACAGGTCTGTTCCAGGAAGCAACCGCTATAGGACAGAGAATCAAAATATTTGGAAGAAATATAGATGTCATCGGGGTGACGAAAAAAGAGGGGGATGATTTCTTCGGAAACTCAAATGACAAAATTGTGATGCTGCCTATTACATATTGCCGGAATATGGTTGACCTGAATGAAGTCGGCACCACTATTGCCATTAAAGCCAAGTCTCTTGTGTCAAATGAACAGCTGATTGATGAACTGACAGGGATCATGCGGTCGATCCGAAAACTGAAGCCTGCTGCTGAAGACAATTTTGCCATCAACGAAACCAGTATTATTTCCAAAGGTTTCGACAGTCTGTTTGCGGTGATCGGAACCGTTGGCTGGATCATTGGCGGGTTTTCTCTTTTGGTGGGCGGATTTGGGATCGCGAATATCATGTTTGTTTCTGTTAAGGAAAGAACCAGCATTATCGGGATCCAGAAGGCGCTTGGAGCGAAAAATTATTTTGTCCTGCTGCAGTTTTTATTTGAAGCCATTTTCCTGTCGCTGATCGGTGGATTTTTAGGATTGCTGATTGTTGTTATCCTTGCAGTTATCGTTACACTGAGCACCACCTTCCATCTCGTTATTACTCCCGGGAATGTATTCCTTGGCATCGGGGTTTCAGCTCTTATAGGGCTTATTTCTGGTATCATCCCTGCATTTTCCGCATCCAGGCTGGATCCGGTGGAAGCCATGCGGACAGGGGCATAAACAGAGAAGTGACGGGTAGTTTGAAATTAAAACGGCCAGAAACGGTTATCGAACCAAATCTTTTCTTTCAGCTCATTATCGAGATCATTAAGTATTTTGAGATGGCCTTTTTCCCAGTCGCATAGCCAATTGAATAGTTTCTTTTCGTTGGGATCCTTAGCGGCTTCTGCCTGGAAAGAATAAATTTCAATGGCCTTTTTCTCCATGTCGATCGCTGCGGAAATTGCTGCTGCTTCAAATCCTGCGGCAGTAATCTTATTCTTTACCTCCTCAGAAAGAACCATATTGGCAATGCTATCGTCGGCCTGATCCGGTAAATTAGAACAGGTGAATTCCTTATTTTTCTCGAAGCTCAGGAATTGTTCTGAAAGAAATTTCACATGGGTGGATTCTTCGGTAGCCATAGTTTCGAATATGTTTCTGATCTCAGGATCGCTGGTTTGTCCGGCCACATTTGTATAAAATGCAAATCCTCTTTTTTCCATAAGGATGGCCATTTTCAGGATATCGATTGTTTTGTTGGTGTCCATATTTCTCACTCTATAAATTGATCATCAAAATTACGACATTTTTTAAGTGGTGAAATCGCGAAATAGTGAATATTGAAAAATGAATTTTCTATTATCCATTATCAATTTTCAATTACCTAATGGCCAATGTCTAATTCCTAACCCCTAATTGTGGAGGTGCATTTTAATGCGGGAGGCAAGGACATCGATCGCCACATGATTCTGGCCACCCTGCGGAACGATGATGTCTGCATAACGTTTGGTAGGTTCAATGAACTGGAGGTGCATAGGTTTGACAAATTTTTCGTAGTGCTGAAGCACCTGTTGGAACGATCTTCCTCTTTCTTCGATGTCTCTCCAGATGATCCTCATTAGCCGGTCATCGCCATCGGCATCAACAAAGATTTTAATGTCCATACGTTTTCTTAAGCGTGGATTAGTCAGGACGAGGATCCCTTCCACGATGATGACTTCTCTTGGAAAGACCGGTATGGTTTCTTTCGACCTGGCGCAGGTTACGTAGGAATAGATGGGCATGTCGACAGACGTACCGGATTTCAGTTCGTCTAAGTGTTTGATCAGCAGGTTGAATTCAATGGAAGAAGGATGGTCAAAATTAATGCGGGCACGTTCTTCCGGTGAAAGATGCCCGTTGTCACGATAGTATGCATCCTGCGGGATCACCGATACGGCATCCTTTGGCAGGTGACGGATAATCTGGTTAACTACGGTCGATTTCCCTGAACCTGAACCTCCTGCAATTCCGATAATGAGCATATTCTTATTATTATAAAATGAAACCCAGTAACATTCCGGCCGTGATCGCGCTTCCAATCACTCCGGCGATATTCGGCGCCATGGCATGGCCGAGTAGATGATTTGTAGGATCTTCCTTCAGCCCCATGAGCTGTGATACCTTTGCACTGTCGGGAACTGCCGCTACACCCGCAGATCCGATCAGCGGATTGATCTGATTTTCCTTTTTCAGAAAAAGATTCATCACTTTCGCAAAGATAACGCCTCCTGCGGTTGCTACCATGAATGCCATCGCACCCAGGAGGAAGATCAGGATGGATTGTGGCTTCAGGAACACATCGGCTTGCGTGGAAGCTCCGACGGTAACGCCGATCAGGATAGCCACGATGTCAATGAGAATGGTGCTGGCAGTACCTGCCAGTTGTTTGGTGACACCGGATTCTTTCAGGATATTCCCGAAGAAAAACATACCCAGCAAAGGCAAAGCACCGGGTGCAATAAAAGCTGTGAGTAACAGCCCGATCAGGGAAAAAGCAATTTTCTCCATTCGGGAAACCGATCGGGGTGGTTTCATCCGTATCATTCGTTCCTTTTTGGTGGTCAGAAGCTTCATGATGGGTGGCTGAATGATTGGAACCAGCGCCATATATATATAGGCCGCAATAGCGATCGGGCCGATCAGGTTTTGTACGATGGTTCCGTCTGGCAAGGTCCGTAAGCCATTGGCAAGTTGGGAAGAGAGGAAAATGGCGGTATTGCCGTCGGCACCACCGATCAGTGCAATGGCGCCGGATTCCTGCAGCGGAAATCCCAGAATCAATGCCCCAAGGAATGTTATGAAAATGCCTACCTGTGCCGCAGCGCCCAGTAACATTAGTTTCGGGTTTGAGATCAGGGATGAAAAATCGGTCATAGCGCCAATTCCAAGAAAAATAAGGGAAGGATAAATTCCTTTCAGGACACCCTGGTAAAGGTAATTCATCACACTG